>JAABUT010000305.1_pt1 | contig 88139 bp, 80 predicted proteins | sample 5559281 | NCBI WGS metagenome assembly JAABUT01 (sample SAMN10711880, study PRJNA513359) | rock metagenome | isolation source: Antarctica rocks | place: Antarctica: Victoria Land, Ricker Hills nord | collected 2016-01-04 | reverse complement strand
CGATCCTGACATTCCTGCGCGAGGAGGTGCCCAGGAAATGGCACCTCTATTGTGACGCCGTATCGGACAACTTCCGCGTCATCTCACCGGAGGATTTTCGGATCCTGACGTGAACGGGGTATACATATGTTTGACGCCTGGCGGACCAGGATATTCCGTGCCTCCCACGGGCCCCTGTCTTGCTGAGGCATCTTTTGTCGGCCGCATCCGCAACCCGGTGCTTGCGGCGGCCTGGCAGCACAAGGCAGGCGCCGTGCTTGGCGCGAGTGGCGCGTGCGCCCATATCGCCTTTCAGCAAGACCTTGGAGCTTCCCATGTCCCTGTTCGCCGCCAAGACCAAGCCCGCTGAAACCTATGCCTTCACCCGCACCGACGCCGAGTGGCAGCAGATGCTGACGCCCGAGCAGTTCAAGGTCATGCGCGGCCATGGCACCGAGCGCGCCTGCACCAGCCCGCTGAACGCCGAGAAGCGCACCGGCACCTATGCCTGCGCCGGTTGCGGCCAGACCCTGTTCGACACGTCGGCCAAGTTCGAGTCCGGCACCGGCTGGCCCAGCTTCTTCCAGCCGGTCACCCGCGATGCCGTGGGCACTACCGAGGACCGCGCCTGGGGCATGGTCCGCACGGAGGTGCATTGCAGCAACTGCGGCAGCCATCTCGGCCACGTGTTCCCGGACGGACCCGCGCCCACCGGGCTGCGCTACTGCATGAACGGCGTTGCCATGACCTTCCAGCCCGCAATCTAAGGCCCGCCCCTTGCCCCTGGAGATCAAGGTCGGCCCCGCCCAGGTCGCCATCCACCAGGGGCATACGGTTCTCGTCACCGAGCCGGACGGCCAGGTGTCCTGGCCATCCGACAAGGGGCTATACTTCTACGACACGCGCCTGATCAGTGCCTATGCGCTGTATGCCAACGGGCAGGTCTGGGACTTGCTGAACAGCGGCGCCCCGGCCTATTACGCCGCCCGGACTTTCCTGACCAACCGCGCCTTCCCCAGCGAGGGCGGGGACGTGCCGGCGCGGTCGCTGACCCTGGTGCTCGGCCGGGCTGTGGACGGCGGAATGCACGAATGCTACGCCATCACCAATCACGGCCGCACCACCGTCCGCTTCAACCTGGAGATCGTGGTCCGCAGCGATTTCGCCGACATCTTCGAGGTGAAGTCCGGCCACATCGTCCGCCGCGGCCGCATCGGCAGCGCCTGGTCGGATGGCGACGGCGTGCTGACGACCTGCTACCGCAACGGCGATTTCTACCGCGAGGTCCGCATCACCGCGCGCGCGCCGGCGCCGGCCGTCTATGCCAACGGCCGCATCAGCTTCGCCATCGAGCTGAAGCCCGGCGCCACCTGGGATGGCGTCCTGCTGTATGACCTGCGCGACGGCGCCACGTCCTACCCGGCGCCCCTCACCTGCGACCTTGGCCCCAGCAACGGCCAGGCGCAGGAGCTGGCGGCCTGGCGGGCCGGCGTCCTCAAGCTGGAAAGCAACGGCAACGCCTTCGCCCGCATGTATGTGCAGGCGGTGGAGGACATTGCCGCCCTGCGCCTGCCCGTCGAAGGTCCGGACGGGGCGAAGACCATCACGGCGGCCGGCCTGCCGTGGTTCGTGGCGCTATTCGGCCGCGACACGCTGATCGTCGCCCTACAGACCATCATCCTGGACTCGCAATTGGGCCGTGCGGCGCTGGACGTGCTCGGGCGCTGGCAGGCAAAGACCCGGGACGACTACCGGGATGCCGAACCCGGCAAGATCCTGCACGAGCTGCGCCTGGGCGAGCTGGCGGCCCTGCACCTGATCCCGCACACGCCGTATTACGGCACCGCCGATGCGACACCGTTATACCTCATGGTCCTGCACGCGACCTGGCGCGCGACCGGCGACCTGGACCTGCTGCGCCGGCACCTGCCGACCGCCGAGGGATGCCTGTCCTGGATTGACGATTACGGCGACCGGGATGGCGATGGCTTCCAGGAATATGGCACCCGGTCCGGCGCGGGCTACGAGAACGTCGGCTGGAAGGACAGCGGCGACGCCATCGTCAACACCGACGGCACCCTGGTCAGCAATCCCAAGGCGCTGTGCGAGCTGCAAGGCTACGTCTATGCCGCTTGGCGCGGCATGGCGGAGGTGTATGCCGCACTGGGCGACGACGGCCGCGCCGCTGCGCTGGACGCCAAGGCCGAGGCGTTGTTCACCCGGTTCAACGAGGTGTTCTGGGACGAGGCCGAAGGCTGCTACGGCCTGAGCCTGGATGCGGACAAGCGGCTGGTGACCACGGTGGCGAGCAACGCCGGGCACCTGCTGTGGTCCGGCATCGTGCCGCCGGAACGGGCTGCGCGCGTCGTCGCGCGGCTGATGCAGCCGGATATGTGGAGCGGCTGGGGCATCCGGACGCTGACGGCAGCCAACCCGTCGTTCAACCCGTTTTCTTACCAGAACGGCTCGGTCTGGCCGCACGATAACAGCCTGATTGCGCTGGGGTTCAAGCGCTATGGCTTCCATGCCGAGGCGAATGCCGTGGCGCAGGACATCAACCGCGCCGCCGGGTTCTTCACGCAGCGGCAGTTGCCGGAGCTGTATTCGGGACTGCACCGGGAGGATACGAGCTTTCCCGTGCAATACCTGGGCGCCAACGTGCCGCAGGCCTGGGCGGCGGGGTCGGTGTTCGCGCTGGTGCAGGCGATGCTGGGCTTGCAGCCGGACGCGCCGGCGGGCGTGCTGCGGATCAACCCGGTGCTGCCGGACTGGCTGCCGGAGCTAACGTTGCGCGATCTGCGGGTAGGCGGGCAGATGTTCGACATACGTTTCGTGCGGGACGACGGGGGCACACGGCACGAGGTGCTGTGCGGCGACCCGGCGGCAGTGGTGCGGCCAAGCAACGTGGTGGCATAGCAGCTTCCCTGGCCCATTTTCTGGAGGTAGGCCGGAGACGGTTGACTCTGCCGTTTTCCGCGCCGGATGTTCTGTCCCATGCATCCCACATCCGACGCCGACCCGTTCAGCGCCGCATACTTCGATGATCCCTTTCCGGTACAAGCTGCCTTGCGCGATGCCGGGCCAGTGGTGCGGCTGACGCGTTATGGCATCTGGGCCGTCGCGCGCCATGCCGAAGTACGGGCGATGCTGATGGACTGGCGCACCTATTGCAGCAGCCGCGGCGTCGGCCTGAGCGACTTCGCACGCGAAAAGCCCTGGCGCACGCCCAGTCTGCTGCTGGAAGCTGACCCGCCCCAGCATGGCCGCGCCCGCACCGTATTGGCCCGCGTGCTGTCCGCGGCGCCGCTGGCCCGGTTGCAGGACAGGATGACGGCCGCAGCGGATGCGCTGGTGGACCGCTTGCTGGAGCTACAGGAGTTCGACGGGGTGACGGACGTCGCGGAGGCGTTCCCCATGCAGGTGTTCCCGGACGCCGTGGGCCTGCCGCGGGACGGGCGGGAGAACCTGCTGCCTTATGGCAGCACGGTGTTCAACGTGTTCGGCCCGCGCAACGCGCTGTTCGACGCCGCGGTGCGGGACGCCGCGCCGCTGAACGGGTGGGTCGCCTGGGCGTGCAGGCGGGAGAACCTGGTCCCGGGCGGCTTCGGCGCCGAGATCCATGCAGCCGCCGATGCCGGGGAGCTGACGGCGGAGGAAGCGCCGATGGTCGTGCGCTCCCTGCTGACGGCGGGGGTGGACACCACGGTCAGCGGCATCGGCGCGGCGCTGCACTGCCTGGCGCGCAATCCCGGCCAATGGGCGCTGCTGCGCGCCGACCCCGGCCTGGCCAGGCCGGGGTTCGAGGAGGCGCTGCGCTATGAAACGCCGGTGCAGACCTTCTTCCGCACCGTAAGCGGCGGCGCCACCCTGGGCGGGGTGCCGATGGCGGACGGCGACAAGGTGCTGATGCTGCTGCACGCCGCCAACCGCGACCCGCGCAAGTGGGAGGACCCGGACAGCTATAACATTACCCGCCGCACCGCCGGGCACGTGGCCTACGGCACCGGCATCCACGTTTGCGTCGGGATGCCGCTCGCGCGGATGGAGGGAGAGGCGGTGCTCGGTGCGATGGCGCGGCGGATCGGCACCCTGGAGATGGCGGGGGAGCCGGTGCGGCGTCATAACAACACGCTGCGGTCGCTCAGCAGCCTGCTGCTGCGGGTGACGCCGGGCTGATCCGGGCGCGGCGCTTGCAAGGCGGACGAGACGACGGAATCGGCCAGCAGCCCGAGGCTATGACACGGAGCCCAGGACCGTTGGCGAGCTGCTGCTGGATGCTCCCGCAGGGTGGCCGATGCCTCTGTGCGCATCTGCAAGTCTCCGGCGACGATCAAACGTCAGACCCAGGACCTCGCATCCTGCATCCCCGCGATCTCCTGGATCAGCTTCCGCCGTATCGCGGCGCCAAACGATTCGAAGTCCTCCGCGGCGATCAGGAACGCGCCGGGGCCGCCGATTACCGAGTCCCGGTAGTACGGCTCCAGGTCCAGGCCCGGCTGCACGCCGAAGTTGGGGCGGTCGTTGATGATAGGCAGGCCATTGATGGTGATGTCCTCCGCGACCAGCCGGTCCCGCTCACCGTCTGCGGGCGGGCCGTTGTTGTTCGGGCCGTCGCCGGACACGTCCACCACGCGGCGGGTCCCTTCTCACGGGCACTCGGCCAGCAGGCGGCGGCTGAAGAAAAGGACGCCGGAGATGCTGGTCCAGGACACGCTCTGCCGCGGGCTGCGCGCCAGCCGGCCGGACCATGCGGCAGCTTCCGCCGGCCCGGCGATGCGGGTCCAGGGGATGACGAGCTGCTGGTAGCTCATGCCGGCCCACTCGACATAGGCGACTGCTACCGCACCCATTACGCCACCGGTGACCGCGGCCAGCACGCGCGGGTCCAGCATGGCGGTGCGGTAGCCCTCTCGCTGCAGCCGGGCCTCGTCCTCATCTATGGAGCGGGACACGTCCACGGCCAATACAAGCTGAAGGTCTACCGCGTCAGCCGCCCGGGCCGGGGCGGGCAGGGCAAGCGCACCGCCTGCCGCAAGGAGCATCCGCCGCCGCATCAACGCCTCCGCACCATCAGGACCTCAGCCAAGCGCGAAGCGGGCCGGGGCGCAACGCTGGTCAGGCCCGGCGGACGACGTAGCGCACTGCCAGCGCCTCGGTGATCTCGTCGGCGTGGGCCGGGTCGCGGGCTTCCACCATCAGCTCCAGCTCCGCCGCCTGGACGCTGGGAGCGTCGAACAAGCGCTGATGTACGACTTCGATGATGTTGCCGCCGGAATTGCCGATCAGCCCGGCGATGTCGGCCAGCACGCCGGGGCGGTCAGGGATGTCCATGTTCAGGCGCAGCAGCCGTCCGTCGCGCAGCAGGCCGCGCAGCAGCACGTTGGCCAGGATGCGCCCGTCTATGTTGCCGCCACAGACCGGGATGCCGACGCGCCGGCCGGCGAAGCGGGCGGGATGCGCCAGCAAGGCCGCGACGCCAGCTGCGCCTGCACCCTCCGCCACCTGCTTGGCGCCCTCGGCCAGAAGGGCGATGGCGTCCTCCACCACGCGCTCCGGCACGACCACCACGTCCGACACGTGGGCGCGGATCACCTCCAGGCACTGCGCGCCCACCTGGTGGACGGCGATGCCCTCGGCAATGGTGGCGCCGCCGGTCTGCACGGCGACGCCAGCCAGGGTCTGGCTGAGGCTGGCATAGGCGGCGACCTCGACGCCGATCACCTCGATGCCGGGCTTCATCGCCGTGGCGGCGACGGCGCAGCCGGAGATCATGCCGCCGCCGCCGACTGGGATCAGCAATACATCCAGGTCCGGGGCATCCTGCAGCAGCTCCAGCGCCAGCGTGCCCTGGCCTGCCATAACGGCCGGGTCGTCATAGGGGTGAACGAACACCAGGCCGTCCTGGGCGGCCAGGGCATGGGCATGAGCCGCGGCCTCCAGAAGGTTGTCGCCGTGCAGGATGACTTCGGCCCCCCAGGCGCGGGTGCGCGTGACCTTGGTGCTGGGCGTATAGCGCGGCATGACGATGACGGACCGTATGCCCAGCAGCCCGGCATGGCGGGCGACAGCCTGGGCGTGGTTGCCCGCGGACATAGCGACGACGCCGGCCTGGCGCTCCGCCGGGGTCAGCAGGGCGAGGCGGTTGGCGGCACCGCGCTCCTTGAAGGAGCCGATGGCCTGTAGGTTCTCCAGCTTGAGCGTGACCTGCGCGCCGGTGGCGCGGCTGACGGCGTCGGACGGCAGGGCAGGCGTGCGTAAGACGCGCCCGGCAATGCGCTGCGCCGCGGCCTGCACATCGGCAAAACCGATGATGCCCTGCCTCCTCTCCCTCCGGGAGAGGGTTGGGGTGAGGGAAAGGCCACCAGGGCCGAAGTCTGTCATATCAGGTCTGACGGCGGCTGGCCGTTGGGCTGGCGGTCTCCCTCACCCCGACCTTCTCCCGGAGGGAGAGGGGGCAGGTAGGCATCCATCAGCCGTACTTGACCGCTAAAATCTCGTAGGTCCGGTCGCCGCCGGGCGCCGGCACGGATACGGTGTCGCCGATCTTCTTGCCGATCAGCGACTTGGCCAGCGGCGAGGAGATGCTCAGCCGCAGGTGCTTGATGTCCGCCTCATGCACGCCAACGATCTGGTAGGTCGCCTCCTTCTCGGTCTCCTCATCGAGCAGGTGGACGTGCGCCCCGAACTTCACCTGGTCGCCGGACAGCGTGCTGGGATCAATGACCTCGGCGGCGGAGACGATCTCCTCCAGCTCGATCACCCGGCCCTCGATGAAGGACTGGCGCTCGCGGGCGGCGTGATACTCGGCGTTCTCGCTCAGGTCGCCGTGGCTGCGGGCCTCGGCGATGGCGCGTATGATGGACGGGCGCTCCACCGATTTCAGGTGCCGCAACTCCTCTTCCAGCCGTTGCAGGCCAGGCGCGGTCATCGGAAATTTCTGCACGCAACGTCCCCAAGCCAGATGGTCCAGATACGTTCGCACCGCGCTGTCGGGTTGACCAGGGCGGCGCGGCGGCTGGAAAGGTTCGGGAAGGCCGGAGCCTTCCTGGAAGTCCGTCCAGTACGGCGTTCCGCCCCGCCAGGCGATCCCGGCAGGGCGAAGCCGTACTAAAACGATCCGCGAAAGTAGGACTGTAGGGGCGCGACTTCAAGCGTCCCCGCCTTGAGTGCCGCGATGGCATGCACCGCCGCCCGGGCGCCGGCGATGGTCGTGTAGTGCGGCACCCCGTGCAGCAGCGCGCTGCGCCGGATGTCGAAGCTGTCGGCGACCGACTGCGCCGCGCCGGCCGTGTTAATGACCATCTGCACCTCGCCGGACCTGATGGCATCCACGCAGTGCGGGCGGCCTTCCAGCACCTTGTTCACCGTCCGCACCGGCAGCCCGGCGGCGGTGATGCGGGCCGCGGTGCCGCGGGTGGCCATGATCTTGAAGCCCATGTCAGTCAGCCGCCGGGCCATCGGCACCAGGCCCATCTTGTCGCCGTCGCGCACGGACAGGAACACCGTGCCGGCGTCCGGCAGCTTCACGCCTGCACCGAGTTGCGCCTTGGCAAAGGCGCGTTCGAAGCTGGCGTCCAGGCCCATGACCTCGCCGGTGCTCTTCATCTCCGGCCCCAGGATGGTGTCCACGCCGGTGAACCTGGCAAAGGGGAACACGCTCTCCTTCACCGCGACGTGCGGCGCGATGGCGTCGTCGTCCAGCCGGAACTCGCTGAGCCGCGCGCCGGCCATCACGCGGGCGCCGATTTTGGCAATGGGCACCCCGGTCGCCTTGGCGACGAAGGGCACGGTGCGCGACGCGCGCGGGTTCACCTCCAGCACATAGACCGCGTCGTCTTTGATGGCGAACTGCACGTTCATCAGCCCGACCACGCCGATGCCCCGCGCCATCTCCTCCGTCTGCGCCTTCAATTCGGTGATGGTGCTGGGTGACAGCGAATACGGCGGCAGCGAGCAGGCGCTGTCGCCGGAGTGGATGCCGGCCTCCTCGATGTGCTCCATGACCCCGGCGACATAGACCGTCTCGCCATCCGAGATGCAGTCCACGTCCACCTCGATGGCGTCGTTCAGGTAGTGGTCAATCAGCACCGGGCTGGTGCCGCTGACCTGCACGGCCTCGCGCATGTAGCGGTGCAGGCCGGTGCGGTCGTGCACGATCTCCATCGCCCGCCCGCCCAGCACGTAGCTCGGGCGGATCACCACGGGGTAGCCGACGCGGTCGGCAATCGCTTCGGCTTCGGCCGCCGACCGCGCGGTGCCATTCTCCGGCTGGCGCAGGCCGAGATGCTGCAGCAGCGCCTGGAACCGCTCCCGGTCCTCCGCTAGGTCAATCGCGTCGGCTGACGTGCCGAGGATCGGGATGCCCGCAGCGGCGAGGGACTGCGACAATTTCAACGGCGTTTGCCCGCCGTACTGCACGATGCAGCCCAGGACCTCGCCCTGCTCCTGCTCCTTGCGGATCAGGGCGATGACGTCCTCGGCGGTCAGCGGCTCGAAATACAGGCGGTCGCTGGTGTCGTAGTCGGTGCTGACGGTCTCCGGGTTGCAGTTGACCATGATGGTCTCGAACCCGGCCTCGCGCAGCGCATAGGCGGCGTGGACGCAGCAGTAATCGAACTCGATCCCCTGGCCGATCCGGTTGGGGCCGCCGCCGAGGATGACCACCTTCCGCCGATCAGTCGGCCTGCTTTCGCACTCCGGCGGGCCGAAGCCGCCCTCGAAGGTCGAATACATATACGGCGTGGCGGAGGCGAACTCGCCGGCGCAGGTGTCTATGCGCTTATAGACCGGCAGCACGCCCAGCGCGGTGCGGGCGGCGAACACGTCCTCCTCCGTCCGCTGGGTCAGCCGGGCAAGCTGCTTGTCGGAGAAGCCCATCGCCTTGATCCGGCGCATCGCCGTCGCGTCCGCCGGTAGGCCGGACGTCGTGATCTCCTGCTCCGCCTGCACGATCCGCTCCAGCTCCCGCAGGAACCAGGGGTCGAACTTGCTGATGCCGTGGATGTCCTCCACCGACAGCCCGGCGCGCAGCGCCTGCGCCGCCATCACGATCCGGTCCGGGCGCGGCGCCGACAGGGCGGCGCGGTAGGCGTCATGGCCGCCGTCGCCGGGCGGCTCCACCGGGTCCAGGCCGGCATAGCCGGTTTCCATGCTGCGCAGGCCCTTCTGCAGCGCCTCGGCGAAGCTGCGCCCGACCGCCATCGCCTCGCCAACCGACTTCATACTGGTGCCCAGCAGCGCCGGCGTCCCCGGGAACTTCTCGAACGTGAAGCGGGGCAGCTTGATGACGACGTAGTCAATCGCCGGCTCGAAGCTGGCGGGGGTGGTGCGGGTGATGTCGTTGGCCAGCTCGTCCAAGGTGTAGCCCACGGCCAGCTTCGCCGCGACCTTGGCAATGGGGAAGCCGGTCGCCTTCGACGCCAGCGCCGACGAGCGCGACACGCGCGGGTTCATCTCGATCACCACCAGGCGGCCGTCCGCCGGGTTGACGGCGAACTGCACATTGGACCCGCCGGTCTCGACGCCGATCTTGCGCAGGCACGCGAGGCTCGCGTCGCGCATGATCTGGTATTCCTTGTCGGTCAGCGTCAGCGCCGGGGCGACGGTGATGCTGTCGCCGGTATGGATGCCCATGGGGTCCACGTTCTCGATGGCGCAGATGATGATGCAGTTGTCGGCGCTGTCGCGCACGACCTCCATCTCGTATTCCTTCCAGCCGAGCACGCTTTCCTCGACCAGCACCTCCTTGGTGGGGCTGGCGTCCAGGCCGGATTGAACGATCTGCTCGAACTCCTCCCGGTTGTAGGCGATGCCGCCGCCGGTGCCGCCCAGGGTGAAGGAGGGGCGGATCACCGCCGGCAGTCCCACCAGCGCCAGGGCTTCGCGCGCCTCCGCCATGCTGTGGGCGATGGCGCTGCGGGGGGACTCGATGCCGATCTCGCTCATGGCGTCGCGGAACTTCAGCCGGTCCTCGGCGCGGTCAATCACGTCGGCCTTGGCGCCGATCAGCTCCACGTTGTGCCGGGCGAGGGCGCCATTGGCGTGCAGCTTCATGGCGATGTTGAGCGCGGTCTGGCCGCCCATGGTGGGCAGGATGGCGTCGGGCTTCTCGCGGGCGATGATCTTCTCGACGATCTCGGGCGTGATCGGCTCGATGTAGGTGGCGTCGGCCAGGCCGGGGTCGGTCATGATGGTGGCGGGGTTGGAGTTGACCAGGATGACCCGGTATCCCTCCGCCCGCAGCGCCTTGCAGGCTTGCGCGCCGGAGTAATCGAACTCGCAGGCCTGGCCGATGACGATGGGTCCGGCGCCGATGATGAGGATGGAGTGGATGTCGGTGCGCTTGGGCATGGGTTACCTCGGATCGGCGGCGGATTTGGCGCGGGGCGGCTTTGGCGGCGGCAGAGGCATGGTGCGCCGCATGAAGTCGTCGAACAGCGGCACGGTGAATGCGGTGTCGCCGTGGGCTGGGCTGTAAACCATCCCTTTGGCGATCAGGCCGGCGCGTAGCGGCCCGGCGGCGGTGGCGCTGATGCCCAGCCGTTCCGCCACGTCGCCGGAGCGGTGCGGCCCCGGCCCAAGCTCGGCCATGACGCGCAGGTAGTTGTTCTCGCGCGGAGTCAGGCGGTCCAGGCGTACGCGGAAGAAGCTTTCGTCCAAGGCCTGGACGACGCGGGGCGTTGCGGTGGCCACGTCCTGCTCAGTGATCGGCGTCGCTGCGGCGGCGTTCCAGGTATGATAGCCCCACTCTTGCAGGAAGTAGGGATAGCCCTTGGTCACATGCAGGATTCGGTCGAGCGCAGCGGGATCAAAGGTCACGCCCTCGTCAATGGCCGGGTCGGCCAGGGCGCGGATGGCGTCCTCGGGTTTCAAGGCGTCCACGGATGGGAAGTCGAACAGCCGCTCGGCATAAGACTTGGACCGTCCGCTCAACCCAACCACTTGCGGCAGCCCAGCAGCAACCATCACCAGCGGCAGCCCGTCCTGGACGACACGGTGCAGGCCCATGATTAGCGCGCTCATGTCTCGCTCGGACAGGTATTGGATTTCATCAATGATGAGCGCGACCGCCGTGCTCCGGGCGGCTGCGGCCCGCGCCACGGCCACGAACAGCTCGGGCAGGTCGGCCTCAAGGTCGCCGCTGTCGGCCGCGCCGCGCTCTCCGTCTATGTCCAAGGCCAGTTCGGCATCGGCATACTTGATCTTCACCGCGGACATGAAGCTCTTCAGGACCCGCAAGCCGCGCTTCACCTGTTCGCTCAACGCGCCAAGCCGGTCCAATTCCAGCAGCACGCGGCGCAGAGGCGGAACCAGCAACTCTGGCAACGCCTTGTGTTCATGCGCCTCAACGGTGCACACACGATAGCCGGCCTCCTCGGCAAGCTGCCTGATCCTGGACAGCAGCACGGTCTTGCCAACGCCACGCAGCCCAACGGCGATAAAGCTTTTAGAGGCCCGGCCCAGTTTGACTCGCGCCAAGGTTACACGGGCGCGGTCCAGCAGGACTTCCCGGCCTGTCATTTCGGGAGGTTGCGTGCCCGCACCAGGGACGTAAGGATTGCGTATCGGGTCCATTCTTACGGACTTTATCGAACTATACGGAGATCTTTGTATAAATCGATAAACCTCCTATGACTGCCCATCCATTATCGCCACGAACCGCCGGAACAAATGCTGGCTGTCCGCCGGACCCGGGCTGGCCTCGGGATGATACTGCACGCTGAATGCCCGCCGCTCCTCGCACGCAATGCCCTCGTTGCTGCCGTCGAACAGGCTCGTATGGGTGATGCGCACCCCCGGCGGCAGGCTGGCGTCGTCCACGGCAAAGCCATGGTTCTGGCTGGTGATCTCCACCTTGCCGGTCGCCAGCTCCTTCACCGGCTGGTTCGCGCCGTGGTGGCCACGGTCCAGCTTGTAGGTCCTGGCACCCAGGGCCAGAGCCAGCAGTTGATGCCCCAGGCAGATGCCGAACACCGGCACCTGCTGGTCCATCACGCCCTGGATCGCCGGCACCGCGTAGGCGCCGGTGGCGGCGGGGTCGCCGGGGCCGTTGGACAGGAACACGCCGTCGGGCTGATGGCGTAGGATGTCCTCCGCCGTCGCGGTCGGCGGCACCACCGTGACCCGGCATCCCGCGGCAATCAGGCTGCGCAGGATATTGCGCTTGGCGCCATAGTCCACGGCGACGACGTGGTGACGTGACGCCGGGGTGTCGTGCCGGTCCGGCCAGGCCCAGGTGCCCTCGCTCCAGGTGTAGGTCTGCGTGCAGCCGACCTGCTTCGCCAGGTCCATGCCCTGCAGGCCCGGCCACGCCGCCGCCTGCGCCTGCAACGCTGCCAGGTCGAAGCGGCCATCGGCCGGGTAGCACAGCACGGCATGGGGAGCGCCGGCATCGCGGATGCGTATGGTCAGTGCCCGGGTGTCCACGCCCGACAGGCCGGGCATCCCCTGGCTCCACAGCCAGGCGTCCAGAGGCTGGGCGCTGCGCCAGTTGCTCGGCTCGGTCACGTCCTGCTTCACCACCAGGCCGAGGGCGGCGATGTTGACGGCCTCCATATCCTCCGGGTTGATCCCGGTGTTGCCAATATGCGGGAAGGTGAAGGTGATGATCTGCCCGGCGAAGGATGGATCGGTCAGCGTCTCCTGGTAGCCGGTCATCCCCGTGTTGAACACGACCTCGCCCACCCGTCCCGCGTCCCGCACCGTGTGTGCGCCGAAGCCGCGGCCCCAGATGGCAGTCCCGTCCGCCAGCACCAGGACGGCGGTGGCGCCAGCGGGCGCGTTGTGCGGGGCAGGGATCATGGCAGGCTCCGGAAGGGGGATGCCCGACAGGGCGGAGAACGGCAGGCCGGTTGCGGCGATGATGGCTGGCCAGTGCTTGCTGGGAATGGCGCGGGCCTGGCGCCACTTGCGTATGGCTTCCAGCCCCACGCCGGTCAGCCTGGCGGCAGCCTCGGCCCCGCCAAGGCGGGAAAGAATTTCGTCTGTGGTCGGCATGGTGAAACCATATGGGAAATTTCTTCCCAGGACAAGATCAACTTAGCTTGGACGACGTTTTGGCCGGCACGGCCACCAAGTGTATAGGATGCCGGCCTGGAGGACAGATGATGAGCTTGCGTGAACGGTTCACCGAAGAGTTGAAAGGGTCCATGCGCGCCGGGAACGCCCCGCGCACCTCGACCTTGCGGATGATCCTGGCCCGGCTGAAGGACACTGACATCGCGGCCCGGCCGAAGGGGGTCACCGCCGTCCCCAACGACGACATCATCGGTATGCTCCGCGGCATGGTGAAGTCTCGCCGCGAGTCCGTCACCCTCTACGAGCAGGGCAACCGCCCTGAGCTGGCGGCCAAGGAGGTGGCCGAGATCAAGGTGATCGAGGGCTTCTTGCCGCAGGAAATGGACGACGACGCCCTGGCCGCCGAGGTCGAGGCCGCCGTCGCCAGCACCGGCGCGGCGTCGCAGAAAGAGATGGGCAAGGTGATGGCCGCCCTGAAGGCGAAGCACGGCGCCGGGCTGGACATGGCCCGGGCCGGCGCTTTGGTGCGGGCCCGCTTGAACCAGTGACGGAGTGGCAGGAGGTGGCTCTGCTCCCTCTCCCTCCGGGAGAGGGCCGGGGTGAGGGAGGCCACGCAGGGTTGTCCCGGACTAGCCGGGCGCTAAGCGGCTGCGTGCGGGCAGGGGTTGCCCTGTTGGCCCTTCCCTCACCCCGGCCCTCTCCGGGAGGGAGAGGGAGAAGGACGGCGCTTCGTCATCTGGGGACGACGCAGTAATGGCGCTGCCGCCGGCCTTTCTGGACGAGCTTCGGGCGCGCACGCCCCTGTCCGCGCTGGTCGGGCGCCGGGTCAAGCTGTCGAAGTCCGGGCGCAACTGGAAGGGCTGCTGCCCCTTTCACAACGAGAAGTCGCCCAGCTTCTACGTCTATGAGGACGGCTTCCACTGCTTCGGCTGCGGCGCGCATGGCGACGCCATCAGCTTCCTGATGCAGACCGCCGGCGCGTCGTTCCCGGAAGCGGTGGAGCAGTTAGCGGGGGAGGCCGGGCTTGAGGTGCCCAAACCTTCCCCACGCGCTGTGGAGGCGGAGCGGCAGCGCCTGGACCTGCACGAGGTCCTGGAAGCCGCCCAGGCCAGCTTCGCCCGGCGCCTGCGGGAGAAGGAGGGCGCCGCCGGTCTTGCTTACCTCCGCGGGCGCGGCCTGACGGACGCCACCATCGAGCGGTTCGGCCTGGGCTGGAGCGGCGATGGCCGCGGCGCCCTGGCGGCGGAGCTGGGCCGCGCCGGCATCATGCCCGACCGGCTGCTAGAGGCCGGGCTGCTGCGCTCCTCAGACAACAACGGCCCGGCGCGGGAGCTATACTGGGGCCGCGTCACCTTCCCGATCCGCGACCGCCGCGGGCGCCTCATCAGCTTCGGCGGGCGCACGCTGGGCGACGCGAAGCCCAAATACATCAATGGCCCCGACACCGCGCTGTTCTCCAAGCGCCGCAACCTTTACGCCCTGAACCTGGCCCGGGAGGGACTGCGGACCGGCGCCGACTTGATCGTGGCCGAGGGCTACATGGACGTGATCGCCCTGCACCAGGCCGGCTTCCCCGGCGTCGTCGCCCCGCTCGGCACCGCGCTGACCGAGGAGCAGCTTGAGGAGCTTTGGCGCCTAGCCCCCAACCCGCTGCTGTGCTTCGACGGCGACGCGGCCGGCGCCCGGGCCGGTGCGCGCGTGGCGGAGCTGTGCCTGCCGCTGCTGACGCCGGGCCGTACGCTGCGCTTTGCCAGCCTCCCGGCGGGCGAGGACCCGGACAGCCTGGCCCGGCGCGGCGGCAAGGTGGCGATCCAGGCCCTGATTGACGGACATCGGCCCTTAGCGGAGGCCCTGTACGACTTCGTGCGCGAGGGCAGCGCCGGAGACTCGCCGGAACAGCGCGCTGCCTTCCGCGGCCGGCTGGCCGAGGTCGCCAAGCGCATCCCCGACCGCGACCTGGCCAGCGAATACCGCAGCACCCTGCTGAACCGCTACTTCGAAAGCCGCCGCCCGGCGCCCCGGCGCGGACCCGGCGGGCGTCCCGGCCAGCCCGCGCCGCGCCAAGTCCGCTTCACCCGCACCACCACGGACAACGACGCGATCCAGGCGGAGCGGGCGCGCTGCCTGCTTGCCATCCTGATCCGCCATCCCGACCTGCTGCATGACACCGAGGAAGCGTTCCTCGGCCTGCCCTTGCCGCCCGCCCTGGACCGTGTCCGTGATGCAATCCTGCATCACGCTGACCACGGCGCGCTTGATTCTGCTGGCTTGCTGTCCCACTTGCACGCTTCACAGGTCGCGGAGGAGACCGCGCAAATCCTGGGCGCATCGGCAATGCCGCTGCCAGATTGTGCGCGGCCCGATGCCATGCCAGCGGAGGCGGAGGCGGGATGGTGGCATATCTTCGGCCTTATGAACCGCGATCGCCTGGAGGAGGAATGGCTGGCTGCCGGGCGAGCCTGCGCCGCGCAGTTGGATGACGCGTCGCAGCGCCGCTTGATTGCCCTCACCAAGGCGCGTGCTGATTTGTCTGCGTTGCAAGACGCGGACGCTGAACCCTGATCGCGGGCCGGGACGCCGGCCCGCAGTTCTTTTGGAGTATTCCAGAGATGGCGACCAAGCAAGCTGCAACGACCGATGCAGCGCCCGCGGACCAGGACGGCGATACCACCCTGCTCGACACCAGCGCCGTCGCCGTCAAGCGCCTGATCGCCAAGGGCAAGGAGCGCGGCTACATCACCTTCGACGAGCTGAACGCCGTCCTGCCGGCTGATCAGAACAGCTCGGAGCAGATCGAGGACGTGATGGCGATGCTCAGCGAGATGGGCATCCAGGTCGTCGAGTCCGAGGAGGGCGAGGAAGCTGATCCCGTCGCCACGAAGGCCGAGAAGGCCGACGAGGATGAGAAGGACTCCGACGAGCCGCACGGCAATGTGGACGAGGCCAGCCTCGGCCGCACCGACGACCCCGTGCGGATGTATCTGCGCGAGATGGGTAGCGTCGAGCTGCTGTCCCGCGAGGGCGAGATCGCCATTGCCAAGCGCATCGAGGCCGGCCGCGACATGATGATCGGCGGACTGTGCGAGTCTCCGCTGACCTTCCGCGCCATCATCACCTGGCATGAGGCGCTAAAGGCCGGGAAGATGCTGTTGCGCGACATCGTGGACCTGGAGGCCACCCAAGGAGGCCCCAAGGAGGTTGCGGGCGAGCCGGCGGACACCGCCGCAGAGAGCTTCGAGCCTGCCGAGGATCTGGACGCCGATGACGAGGGTGAGGGACCGGGCATGTCCCTGTCCGCGCTTGAGGAGAAGCTGAAGCCGGAGGTGCTGGCCAGCTTCGAGGAGATCGAGGGCCTGTACAAGAAGCTGCACAAGGTGCAGGCCCGGCGGCTGGAGCAGATCACCGGCGGCGAGGAGATCAACCACAAGTCCGAGCGCGGCTACGAGAAGCAGCGCGAGGAGCTGGTCGGCAAGGTCGAGCAGGTGCGGCTGCACAACAACCGCATCGAGGAGCTGGTCGTGCAGCTCAAGCAGATCAGCCAGCGGCTGAACGGGCTGGAAGGGCAGCTCCTGCGCATGGCGGAGGGCGTCAAGGTCGGGCGCGAGGAGTTCCTGCAGGAATACCGCGGCCACGAGTTGGCGCCGGGCTGGATGGAGCGCGTCGGCAGCCTGCCGGGCCGCCATTGGAAGACTTTCGGCGCCAAGCATGTGGACGGGGTGGCGGAAGTGCGCGGCAAGATCGCCGCCGTGGCGCAGGACGCCGGGTTGCCGATCAGCGAGTTCCGCCGGGTGTATGCGACGGTCAGCCGCGGTGAGCGCGACAGTGCACGGGCCAAGAAGGAGATGATTGAGGCCAACCTGCGCCTCGTTATCTCCATCGCCAAGAAATACACCAACCGCGGCCTGCAGTTCCTGGACCTGATCCAGGAGGGCAACATCGGGCTGATGAAGGCGGTGGACAAGTTCGAGTATCGCCGCGGCTACAAGTTCAGCACCTATGCGACGTGGTGGATACGCCAGGCGATCACCCGCAGCATCGCCGACCAGGCGCGGACGATCCGCATCCCGGTCCATATGATCGAGACGATCAACAAGCTGGTCCGCACCAGCCGGCAGATGCTGCATGAGATCGGCCGCGAGCCGGCGCCGGAGGAATTGGCGGAAAAGCTCGGGATGCCCTTGGAGAAGGTCCGCAAAGTTCTCAAGATTGCCAAGGAGCCGATCAGCCTGGAAACGCCGATCGGCGATGAGGAGGACAGCCATCTCGGCGACTTTATCGAGGACAAGGCGGCGATCATCCCGCTGGATGCCGCCATCCAGGCCAACCTTCGTGAAGCGACGACGCGGGTGCTGAGCAGCCTGACCCCGCGTGAGGAGCGTGTGCTGCGGATGCGGTTCGGCATCGGCATGAACACCGATCACACGCTGGAGGAGGTGGGACAGCAGTTCAACGTGACGCGCGAACGCATCCGGCAGATCGAAGCCAAGGCGCTGCGCAAGCTCAAGCACCCCAGCCGCAGCCGCAAGCTGCGCTCGTTCCTGGACGATTAACCGGAGGGCTGCGGCTTGCAACCGACGACCCGGGTGGGCGTCACCGTCACCTTCTTGCGGCTGGATTTCGCGACGCGTGAATCCAGTCTGGCGCCTGCACTGCCTTGCGACACCAGCCTGATCCGGCTGCGTGGGTGTACGGTGCCGTTCTACCGCTATCTGTATGCGACGGTGGGCGGCGCCTATTGCTGGTGGCTGCGGCGGTCGCTGTCCGACCCGGCGTTGGACGCCATCCTGCGCGAGCCCAACGTCTCGGTTTGGGTGCTGTATTGCGGTGGGGAGCCGGCTGGGTTCTTCGAGCTGGACAGCCGCAACCGTCCGGCGGTGAACCTCAGCTACTTCGGCCTGATGCCGCACGCGACCGGGCAGGGGATGGGCGGCCCCTTCCTGGATGCTGCCATCGCAGCAGCCCGTGACGAGGGTGCGCGGGTGGTTACGGTCAACACCTGCACCGCCGACCACCGTCGGGCGCTGCCGGGCTATCTGCGTGCCGGATTCAAGCCAATCCGGTCGGTGCAGGAGGTTTGGGACGTGCCGAACCGGCTGGGCCTGACGATTCCCGAGCACCTGCGGGTGTGAGGCTTTTTGCTCCCTCTTCCTCCGGGAGAGGGTTGGGGTGAGGGGTGTCTTGGCTGCGGAGCGGGGCGCTGGCGGTGCTGACAGCATGTGGTCCTGCGCCGGAACGGACCGCGCGTTAAGACCCTCTCACCCCAACCCTCTCCCAAGGGAGAAGGAGTAGGAGAACGGGGGCACCCGTTGCATGATGCCGGAAACTGCCCGGAGGACCCGCCCCATGCTGCTGCGCCTGACCGCACTCGCCCTGTCGCTCGTCTGCGCCGCGCCAGCCTGGGCCGAGTTGCCCGCCACCATTAAGATCGGCGTCCTGAATGACCAGTCCGGTCCCTTCGCCGACCAGTCCGGCAAAGGCTCGGTCGTGGCGGCGCAGATGGCCGCCGACGACTTCGCCCATGAGGCCCCGGGCACCAAGGTCGAGATCGTCTATGGTGACCACCAGAACAAGCCGGACATCGGCAGCCAGATCGCGCGGGGCTGGGTGGACCGGGACGGCGTGGTGGCCGTGGCCGACGCCGTCAACTCAGGCGTGGGCCTGGCGGTCAACGACGTGATGCGGGAGGGCAACCGCACCTTCATCGCCAGCAACGTCGGCACATCAGACCTCACGGGCAAGTTCTGCGCCCCTACCACGGTGCAGTGGACCTTCGACACCTGGGCATTCGGCAACAGCGCCGCCCGCGCGCTGAAGGACGTGGGGCCGTTCTACTTCATGTCGTTCGACTATGCCCTCGGCGCCGCGCTGGAGCGGGATACGACGGAAGTATTGAAGTCGCTTGGCGGAAGCGTCGCCGGGTCGGTGAAGCATCCGTTGGGCACCACCGACTTCTCCTCCTACCTGCTGCAGGCGCAGTCCTCCGGCGCCAAGGTGCTGGCCTTCGCATCCACCGGCGGCGACTTCATCAACGCCGCCAAGCAAGCCGCGGAGTTCGGCGTCACCCGCACCATGACGCTCACCGGCCTGTTCACGCAGATCACCGACGTGGACGCACTGGGGCTGGAGGCGGCGCAGGGCCTGCTGCTGACCGAGGCGTTCTATTGGGACTTGAACGACGGCAGCCGCGCCTTCGCCCGGCGCTTCGCCGAGCGCATGCCCGGCCGCGTGCCGACCGAAAACCAGGCCGGCGTGTATTCCTCCGTCCTCGCCTATCTCCGCGCAGCCAAGGCGGCGGACAGCATCGAGGGCGCCCGTGTGATCGAGGCCATGCGCCGTACGCCGATCGAGGACCCGCTGTTCGGTACCGTCACCGTCCGCCAGGACGGCCGCGCCATACATGCCATGCACGTATTCCGGGTAAAGGCGCCGGCGGCGTCCAAGTCGCGCTGGGATGTTTATGAGCTGGTGTCCACCATCCCCGCCGACCAGGCGTTCCGGCCGCTCGATCAGGGTGGTTGCCCGCTGGTGGCGCGCTGACGCCGGGCTGCGCTGCAACCGTTGCGCCGCGCCCGTCGTTCCCCGAAACTATCCAGGGCGACTCCGCCCCGGCCTACCCTGAACGGCGGACGCGATGCTCGGCAATACCTGGAACCTGCTGAAAGAAACGGTGAACGGCTACATCGAGGACAACAACCTCAGCCGCGGCGCCTCCATTGCCTATTTCACGGTATTCAGCATCGCGCCGATGCTGGTGATCTGCATCGCCATCGCCGGGCTGGTGTTCGGGCAGAAGGCCGCCGAGGGCGCCATCGTGGACCAGCTGCAGGGCCTGATGGGCAAGCAAAGCGCCGAGGCGATCCAGGCCATGGTCGCCAGTGCCAGCAACAAGTCGAGCGGCATCTGGGCGACGGTCATCGGCGTCGTCACTCTGCTGGTGACGGCAACTGGCGTACTCGCGGAAATGCAGTCGGCGCTGAACGCGATCTGGCGGGTACAGTCGAAGGCGGGGATGTCCGGCCTGCTGCGCGCGCGGGCTGCGAGCCTCGGGCTGATCGCCGCACTTGGCTTCCTGCTCATCGTATCCTTGTTGGCCAGCGCCGCGCTGACAGCGATGGGTAACTACCTCAACAGCTTCCTGCCCGGCGCCAGGACAATCCTTGGGGTCGTTAACTTCACCGTCTCGTTCCTGCTGATCTCACTGCTGTTCGCCGCCGTCTATAAGATCCTGCCGGACCGGCAGTTGGCCTACAAGGACGTAGCAGTGGGCGCCATCGCCACGGCGTTCTTGTTCACAATCGGCAAGACGCTGATCGGGCTGTATGTCGGCAACAGCAGCGTCGGCAGCAGCTACGGCGCCGCCGGCGCACTCGTGATCGTGCTGCTGTGGATTTACTACTCATCGCAGATTTTCCTGCTCGGCGCCGAGTTCACCAAGGTCTGGGCCAGTCATCACGGCAGCGCCGAGGCCTTTGCCGCCGCCAGCGCCCCGGGTGCAGCGGTCGTGCCGTTGGATACGCCGTCCACTGCGGTGCAGAAGGTGCTGATCCACTCCAGCCGGCAGCGCCAGCGGTTCGGCACGTTTGAGATCGCTGCGCTCGGCAGCCTGATCCTTGCGGCGTATCTTGGCGAAACCCGGCGGCGTTAGACCGGCCCGGTCGCCCGGTCTTACGCCCGCGCCATCCGGTCCGCCTTGGCCGCACCGCGCGAACCTGCCGCTTGCTCCGGCCCGGCTGTGGTGTCGCGGCCGGTCTGCTCCTCCATGGCGGTGTTCAGTTCGGCCCCGGTCAGCACGATGATGGTCGAGATCCAGAGCCAGGTCATGAAGCCGATCACCGCACCGAGCGAGCCGTAGGTCTTGTCGTAGCTGCCGAAGTTGGCGACGTACCAGGAGAAGCCTGCCGATCCGACGACCCAGGCGACTGCCGCGAAGCCGCTGCCCCAGCTTACCCACTGCCACTGCGGCCGCTCCCGGTCCGGCCCATAGCGGTAGATCATCGCGAGCAGGACGGCAATCGCCGCCAGCAGCAACGGCCAGCGCAGCACGCGCAGCAGCACCTCCAACACGTTTCCCAGCCCCACGAAGGCAAGCACCGCCGGCAGAACCACGACCGCCGCCATCGCCAGCACCACGAACACGAGGGCACCCAAGGTGAAGGCAAGCGTCAGGGCGGTGCGCTTCAGGAAGCTGCGCGTCTCCTCCTCATCGTTCACTACGTTGAGTGCGTCGAACAGGGACTTCATGCCCTGGTTGGCGCTCCACAGCGAGGTGGCGAGGCCGATCAGTACGCCGAAGCCAAGCTTGCCTCGGGGAACCGAAATCAGCGTGTGGATCTGGTCTGACAGGATGCTCAGGCCGCCCTGGGGCATCACCCCAGACAAGGCTTTGACCTGACCTTCGATGGTCGCGGGGTCGGCGACCAGGCCATACAGCGACACCAAGGCCGCCAAGGCCGGGAATACCGATAACAGGGCGAAGAAGGTGACACCTGCCGCCTCGGTCATCACCCGGTCGGCCGAGAACTGCTTTGCCACCCGCTTCAGGATGTCCCACCAGCCAGGTGCGGGGATGTTGGACGGCTTGGCGGCGCTGCTGCCGCGGCCGTCGTCGCCGGCTGCGCCGTCGCTGGCTGAGCCGTCGCTGCTGCGGTGTCGCTGCTCATCCTGGGCGCCCGAGGCCGGTTCCGGCGCTCCTTTCGCATAGGCGCCCATCAGCAGGCCGGCGACACCCAGGACGGCGATGATGGCTGGATGTTCGAGTTTTCCCCGCATGGCGCGCTCCAGGGTCAAAAGGGTGTCAGGCGACGATCCAAAACCGGTGGAGCCGTGTGCCGAACGAGATGAAGCGATGGAGGCCGCTTCCGGCAGACACCGCTTGCACCGCTAAGTATCCTCGGGCCTACCCAGTCATGACGAATCGGCTGGCCGCAAGTTCCGCAGCCGCCGCAATCACTTGCCGGCCTATCCCTCCAGCAGGTGACCAAAGGCGCGCAGCGGCCGCAGGCGGTCGCACATGATCTTGGTGACCGCCAGCAGCGGCACTGCCAGGATTGCGCCCTGCACGCCCCACATCCAGTACCAGAACACCAGCCCGACCATGACGGCGATGGGATTGATGGTGAACCGCCGGGCCAGGATCATCGGGGTGATGATCTCGCCCTCTAAGATGTGTATGCCGAGATAAGCTGCTGCCGGCAGCAGCGACAGCCAGGATGCCCCCAGCGCGGCAAGCCCGATCAGCGCGAACAGCCCCACCCCGGCCAGCGGCCCCAGGATCGGGATATAGTTCAGGCAGAACGCCACCACGCCCCACAACGGCCAGCCCGGCAGCCCGAAGGCCCAGGTCATCCCGGCGACGGCGCCGCCGACCACCGCATTGATGACCGTCACCGTCAGCAGGTAGATGGAGATATCATGCTCGATGGCCGTGGAGATGCCGATTGCCTGCTTCTTGTCCTTGAACGACGGCAGAACCTCGACCAGCCGCCGCATGAACGTCTCGCCGAACACCAGCAGGTAGAACAGGATCAGCAGCGTTTCCAGCAAGTGGGACGCGAAGTTGCCGGCGCCGCTGGCGATGCTGCTGGCGATGGCGCGGGGGTTGATCCCAGCTCCCCCGGACGGGTCCAGCCCGGCCCGGCCCATCAGGGATTGCACGCGCTGCACCGGCTCCTTAGTCCAGGCATACTGGGATTGCAGCTTCTCCCAGGTGGCCGGGGCGTTGCGCACCCAGTCGGCGGCCGGCCCGGACAGGATGGTGCCAAGCCCGGCGAACACCCCGACCAGCAGCACGATGGAGATGAGTGCGCCGACAGCGCGGGGGATGTGCAGCCGTTCCCCGAAGCGCACCATCGGCTGCAGCAGCAGTTTCAGCACCAGCGCCAGCACGACCGGCAGGATCACCTCGCGCGCGACATACATGACCGTCAGGGCGGCAAGGAAGAACAGTCCGCCCAGGAAGATGGTCTTGGGGTCCGTGGGCAGCGGCATGTCATGCGCCCCGTCCTCCGCGGATTTGTGGTGAGGGTCTGACGACGGGATGGAGACGGTAGGGGAAGGAGCGGTGACGGACATGGCCAAGCCTTTGGTGCGATTCCTTCATGGGCACCAGGCAGCCGGCCGCCGTCAAGCTTCTCCCGCTATAGCAAGGCAGGGCGCCCATTCGCCAGAACGCCGCTCGCTGCTCTCTCTCCCTTCGGGAGAGGGCCGGGGTGAGGGAAACCTCAAGTGCCCAACCGGCCCCCTGAACGGGCATTGCCAATTCCCAAACAGGCGGAATTGCGTCCCTGCAGCCTCCCTCACCCCGACCCTCTCCCGGAGGGAGAGGGAGCAGGGAGAAAAACCTCTACCGGTTCGCTCCTGGCGTCCACTGCACGTCGCCGCCGGCGTTCAGGCGGCGGCCCAGCACGAACAGGTGGTCGGACAAGCGGTTCAGCAGGCGGATCACCGCGGGGTTGACCTCCTCCTCCCGCGCCAGGTGCACCACCAGCCGCTCGGCCCGGCGTACGACGGTGCGGGCCAGATGTGCATGGGCCGCCGCCGCGGTGCCGCCGGGCAGGATGAAGCTGGTTAGGGGCGCCAGCGCCTCGTTCATCGCCTTCACCTCCGCCTCCATCCGGATATTTGGTGCGTCGGTGACACGCAGGCGCTCTCCGGCCTCGCCGGGCACGCACAGGTCGGCGCCCACGTCGAACAGGTCGTTCTGGATGAGGGCCAGCATGGCGTCGGCGTCGGGGTCGTTCCTGGTGTGCAGGCGCAGCAGGCCGATGGCGGCATTGGCCTCATCCACCGTGCCATAGGCGTCCACCCGCAGCGCATCCTTCGGCACCCGGGTACCGTCGCCGAGCGAGGTTTGCCCGCCATCGCCGCCGCGCGTCACAACCCGGTCAATTCGTATCATCTGCCGTCTCCAACGAAATGTATGTCGAGTGGATAGTTGAACGGCAGCGGCCCGGCGGCGCCCATCGCCGGACGGAATCGCCACCGCCCCACCGCGTCCACTGCCGCCTTGTCCAAGCTGGGATGGCCGCTGCTGCCGGCAAGCTCGACCAAGACCGGGGTGCCTTCCGTTGAGACATGGACGACCAGCCGCACCGTGCCCTCCTGACGGCGCCGCATGGCCTCCGGGGGATAGGCCGGGGGCAGGTTGCGGAACCGGCTATCGGGGCGGGGCGGTAGGATGTCGTCGCTGCGGGAGTCCAGGTCGGCCAGGTCTTGGCCGCCGTTGCCTAGGTTGGTCTCGGTGGCGGCTGCCGGGGCAGGCGGTGCGGCCTGGGGCGCTGCCGGGGCCGGGGCCGCCGATGCTGCATCTGGTTGCGGGGCCGGCAGGGGCGGAGCCGGGCGCGCCGCTGGGGCGACAGCCGGCGGCGCTGGCGGAGCGGGTAGAGCGGACGGCGCCGGTTGCCGGACAGGCGCATCGGCCGGCGCCGCAGCGCCTGCGGTGCTGGCCTGGATTAGCTCGACCTCGATGGGGGGCGCTTGGACCGGCCCGCTGCCCCGTCCGGCCCACGGCAGCAGCAGCACTGCCGCTACCCCGGCATGGAGGACAACGGACACCGCCAGACCAAGCCTGTTCCCCCCGACGCGCACCTACAGGACAAGCACGCCGCTGTGCTTGGCCTTCAGCTCGGGTTCGACATGGATGGTGATGACCAGGCCGTCCACCTCCGCCTTGAGGGCGGCCTCGATCCGGTCGCAGATGGCGTGGGCCTCGGCGACGCGCATGTCGCCGGGCACGACCAGGTGGAACTCCAGGTAGGTCAGGCGTCCGGCATGACGGGTGCGCAGGTCGTGTGCCTCGATCGCGCCATCGGCGTGCTGGCCGACCAGGCGGCGTATACGCTCCACCACCACCTCCGCCGGCGCCGCATCCATCAGGCCGCCGACCGAGCCGTGCACGACACGCAGGCCAGACCACAGCACGTGCACCGCCGTCCCCACCGCGAGCAGCGGGTCCAGCCAGGGCAGCCCGGTCCACACTGTCAAAATCAGCCCGGCGGTGATGCCCACCGACGTCACCACATCTGAATTCAGGTGCCGCGCATCCGCCATCAGTGCGGCCGAGCGGTATTTGCGTCCTTCCCGCAGCAGCAGCACCGCCCAGCCGCCGTTGATCGCGGTGGACACGGCATTCAACCCGAGCCCGAACCACATCTGCTCCAGCCGCGGCGCGTCGTTCCAGGTGGCCCAGGCATGCTGCAGGATGCTGGCGGCGGCGAGGATGATCAGCACGCCCTCGATCACCGCAGCGAAGAACTCCGCCTTGTCATGGCCATAGGGATGGTTGGCGTCGGCAGGCTTGGCGGCCAGGCGCAGGGCGCCGAAGGCGATCACGGAGGCGAGGACGTTGACCACGCTTTCCAGCGCATCCGAATACAGCGCTGCGCTGCCGGTCAGGCGCCAGGCAAACGCCTTCATCGCCAGCACGATGATGCCGACGACGATGGTGCCTGCCGCTATCCGCCCGATCCGGTCCAACCCTAGCTCCCGCTTGGCCCCGGGGTGATTAGCAGTTGGGGTCAGCCAGTGTCACCCTAACCGGACTGCTCGCCTTGCGCCGGCGCCAAGGCCGGTAGGGGCTGGATGGCCACGCCGCTGCATCCTCCATGGCGTGATGCCCCCGCGTGCAGTGCCCCCGGTGGACTGGCTGGCGCAGGGCAGACCTATGTAGCCCCGACCTGCCTGGCCGGACGGTTCCGGCCCGGAGGCGGCGCATCCCATCTCGACGGTGGGCTAAATGCCCTTGGGCGGCAACGACATCGCGCCGTGGATGACGCTGAGAACGAGGACTCCGTCCGGTTCTGGCTCATAAACAACGATGTAGGGCAGTCCAGGGACGGGCAGCTCCCGGGTTCCCGCAACGCGTCCGGCGCGAGCCATGAGCGGGAAGCGGTCTAGCGGAAGCAACGCCGTCTTGATCCGGTCGTAAACCCGGCGCGCAACGGCAGTTCCGCTGTTCCCCGCGATGGTCTCTACGATGCTGAGAAGGTCGGCCTCGGCCTCCGGCGAGAGCCGGATCAACGCGAGAGCAGGCGCTGGACCTCGCGGTCAACAGACTCCAAGCTGCGGTTCGGGCCAGCCTTGGCCGACTCCCTGCCACGCTGCACATGCGCCTGAAACCCGGCATCGCCCGTCACGTGGGACCGGATGCCGGGATGCACCTTGATGTCCTCGGCATGCTCATCTGGCTGGATCGCTTGCTCGGTCATGTCAGCAGTATAGCACGGGATTACCCGATGAAGCATGGGATCGGCGAAAGGTCCTGACCCGCCTGGAATGGATTGACCACTTCCTGACGGAAGCGGCCTGCCCGCTGCGGGTATCGAACCCGCATCCTCGTCGAGGCACGTTGCAACGTGGCCTTAGCATTCAGCAACGCCGTTGAGACATTGCCGCCTCAATCTGGCCGCCCTTTGAACGGCAGGCAGTTTGCCCTACACCGAAAAGTACTTCGCCCGCGGGTTCAGCACCACGATAGCGCTGGTGCTCTGCTCCGGGTGCAGCTGCGACTCGTCGGACAGCGACACCCCGATCCGCCCGGCAGCCAGCAGGCGCAGCAGCGGCTCCTGGTCCTCCAGCCGCGGGCAGGCCGGGTAGCCGAAAGAGTAGCGGCTGCCGCGGTAATGCTGCTGCAGCATCCGGTCCATGTCGCGGTCATCTTCCCCGGCAAAGCCCATCTCGGCACGGATGCGCTTGTGGGTGTATTCCGCCATCGCCTCCGCCACCTCGACCGACAGGCCGTGCAAATAGAGGTAGTCCTGGTAGCGGTTGTCCTCGAACCAAACCCGCGCCGTGTCGGACGCCTTCTGGCCGACGGTGACGACTTGCAGGCCGATCACGTCCCGCTCGGCATCGTCCACGTCGCGGAAGAAGTCGGCGATGCACTCACCATCCTCCTTGGGCTGCCGGGGCAGGGCGAAGCGGCACAGCTCGGTCTGGCCATCCCGGTCGAACACGATCAGGTCGTTGCCCTGCCCGGCGGCCTTCCAGTAACCGTAGATCGCCTGCGGCTTGAGGATGCCGTCCTTCTCGCACAGCGCCAGCATCCGGTCGCGCACCGGGCGCAACTCCTGCTTGGCCCAGCCCAGGAAGTCGTCCAGCGTCTTGCCCTGTTTCCGGAAGCCCCACTGGAACTGATACAGGCTGCGCTCGTTCAGGAACGGGATCACCGCCTTGGTCGGCGCCTCGATCACCCGGGCGCCCCAGAACGGTGGCTCGGACACCGGCACGTCCCGGGTGATGCCGTGCCGCCGGGTCTGCACGGCAGCCACGTCCACCGGGCGGAACGCGCGGGCATCGGCCTGGCCCAGGGTGCGCTTGGTGTTGCGCGCCTTGCCCGACCGCTTCGACTGCACGGCGGCCAGGTAGTCGTCGAAGCCGTTGCCCGTCACCTTGTCCATCAGGTGCAAGCCGTCGAAGGCGTCGCGCGCATACACCACCCGTCCGCAGGCATAGGCCTGCACGCAGTCCTCCTCCACATAGTTGCGGGTCAGCGCGGCGCCGCCGAGCATGACGGGGATGTCGAGGCCCTGGCGTCCCATCTCCGCCAGGTTCTCGCGCATCACCACGGTGGACTTCACCAGCAGCCCGCTCATGCCGATGGCGTGGGCGCGGTGCTGCTTGGCGGCGGCGACCATGTCGGCCAGCCCGACCTTGATGCCCAGGTTGACCACCCGGTAGCCGTTGTTGGTCAGGATGATGTCCACCAGGTTCTTGCCGATGTCGTGCACGTCCCCCTTCACGGTGGCGAGCACGATGACGCCTTTCTCCTGACCCTCCACCCGCTCCATGTGCGGCTCCAGGTGGGCGACGGCGGCCTTCATCGTTTCCGCGCTTTGCAGCACGAAGGGGAGCTGCATCTTGCCGGCGCCGAACAGCTCGCCGACGACCTTCATGCCGCCCAGCAGGATGTTGTTGATGATGTCCAGCGGCGCGTTGGTCAGCATCGCCTCGTCCAGCTCGTCGGCCAGGCCCTTGCGGTCGCCGTCCACGATGCGGTCCTTCAGGCGGCCCTCGACGGTTTCGGCGCGGACCTTCTTCACAGCGTCGGCAGCCTTGCGGTCGGCGAACATCGCCAGCAAGGCTTGCAGCGGGTCGTAGCCCTCGCGCCGCCGGTCGAACAACAGGTCCTCCATCACCTGCACCTCCTCGGGGGCGATCAGGTGCAGGGGGCGTATCTTGCTGACGTGGACGATGGCACCGGTCATCCCCGCCTTGACCGCATGGTCCAGGAACACCGAGTTCAGCACGGCCCGGGCTGCCGGGTTGAGGCCGAAGGAGATGTTGGACAGGCCCAGGATAATCTGGATGTCCGGGAAAGCGTCGCGGATCAGCTTGATCCCCTCTAGCGTCCACTGCCCCAGCTTGCGGTCGTCCTCGTTGCCGGTCGCGACGGTGAACGTCAGCGGGTCTATCAGCAGGTCGGATTGCGGCAGGCCGTGCTTGGTGCAGGCGAAGTCCACCAGGCGCCGGGCAATGGCGAGCTTGGCCTCGGGCGTCTTGGCCATGCCCTCCTCGTCAATGGTCAGCGCGATCACCGCGGTGCCGAACTTGCGCGCCATCTCCATGCGTATCTCGGCGGCCTCCTCGCCATCCTCAAAGTTGATCGAGTTGATGATTGGCTTGCCGCCGTGCAGCCGCAGCGCGGCCTGCAGCACGTTGGCCTCGGTGCTGTCTATGACCAGCGGCGAGTTCACGCTGCTGGTGAAGCGGGTGATGACCTCATTCATCTCCATCACCTCGTCGCGCCCGACGAAGGCGGTGCAGATGTCCAGGCTGTTGCTGCCCTCGGCGATCTGCTCGCGGCCCATGGCGACGCAGCCGTCCCAGTCCGCGGTTTCCTGCAGCTCGCGCCACTTCTTCGACCCGTTGGCGTTGCAGCGCTCGCCGATGGAGAAGTAGCTGTTCTCCTGCCGCAGCGCCATCTGGCCATAAAGGCTGGCGACGGCGGGGACCCATACGGGCTTGCGCGCCACCGGCGCGGGCCGGAAGCTGCCCCGCTCGCTTGCACGGCGCCGCAGCATCGCGTCCAGCGCCTGGATGTGGCTGGTGTTGGTGCCGCAGCAGCCGCCGATCAGGTTCAGCCCGTCCTCGCTGATGAAGCGCTCCACCCAGCTCGCCATCTGCTCGGCATCGAGCGGGTAATGCGTCTTGCCGTCCACCAGCTCCGGCAGCCCGGCGTTGGGCTGCACCGACAGCAGGCCGGGCCAGTTGGCAGCGAGCCAGCGGACATGCTCGCTCATCTCCTGCGGACCGGTGGCGCAGTTCAAGCCGATCAGCGGTACGTCCAACGCATGGATCACCGTCGCGGCGGCGGCGATGTCGGGGCCGACCAGCAGCGTACCGGTCGTCTCCACCGTTACCTGCACGAAGATTGGCGTGTCGGTGCCGGCCTCGGCGCGGGCGATCTTGGCGCCGTTGACGGCGGCCTTTATTTGCAGGGTGTCCTGGCAGGTTTCGATCAGGATGGCGTCCACGCCGCCGGCGATCAGGCCGCGAGACTGCGCGGCCAGCGCCGCCTCCAGCGGGTCATAGGCGATGTTGCCAAGCGACGGCAGCTTGGTGCCTGGCCCGATGCTGCCGAGCACCCAGCGATGCCGCCCATCGGCGAAGCTGTCCGCAGCCTCCCGCGCCAACTCGGCGGCAACCTTATTGATCTCGTGCGTGCGATCCCCGAGGTCGAACTCGGCCAGGGTGATCGGGGAGCCGCCGAAGGTGTTGGTTTCCACCATGTCCGCCCCGGCCTCGAAGTAGCCGCGGTGGATTTCGCGCACCAGGTCCGGGCGGGACAGGTTCAGGACCTCGGTGCAGTTCTCCTGGTTCCAGTAGTCGCGCTCGATATCCAGAGTCAGCATCTGCACACGGCTGCCCATGCCGCCGTCGCACAGCAGGACCTGGTCGCGCAGGGCGTCGAGCAAGTGGGGTCGGGTCATCAAGCGTCCTCTGAAACAAGTTCGCGGCGGGGTTCGGAGTTGTCATCCAAGGCGGGGCCATCCAAGGCGGGGACGACGGGGAGGGTGGCGGGCCACAGCCGGACCTCCAGCGCGCCGGGCACCGATATGGGCCGGCCGGGCAGAAGGCCAGGGGCGCGCAGCAGGTCGCGCATGGGCGCGTCGGTGAAGCCGGGCCAGCGGTGGGCCAGGCGCTCCGTCAGGTCGGTGCGGCTGTGGCCAGCCAGATCCACGATAAGCAGGCGCCCGCCCGGGGCCAGCACGCGCGCGGCCTCTGCCACCACGGCGGCGGGGTCTTCGGCGTAGTGCAGCACCATCTGCAGCACCGCCACGTCATAGCCCGGCGATAGCGGCAGGCGATACATATCGGCCTGGCGGACGCCGAGATGCGCCAGTCCCGGCTTGGCCAGCCGTGCGCGGGCGAGGGCCAGCATGGCGCGGCTGGCATCTATTCCCAAGCCGGAGCGGACCCGCGGCGCAAGCAGCTCCAGCATTCGTCCGGTGCCGGTGCCGATGTCGAGCAGCCGCCCCAGCTTTCCGCCGGGCAGCAGCGACAGCAGCGCTGCTTCCACGTCGGCTGCGGGCAGGCCGAGGGCGCGCATCTCGTCCCAATCGGCGCCCTGGCGGCGGAAGGTGTCAGACGCGATGCGCGCCCGCTCCGCCAGCACGCGGGCGGCGCCGCGGCGGTCGGCGGACAGCACGGGGTCGTCCTCCGGCAGGCGGGCCAGCAACTCCAGCACGGGGGCGACGCCCGGCACGGCGTCCGGCGGCAGGGCGAACCAAACGTTTGTACCCTCGCGCACCCGGTCCAGCAGCCCGGCATCGCACAGCAGCTTGAGATGACGGGACAGCCGCGGCTGGCTCTGCCCCAGGATCTCGGTGAACTCCATGACGCAGAACGCACCATGCGCGGCCAGGGCCAGCAGGCGCAGGCGAGTGGGTTCGGCGCAAGCGCGCAGGGCGGCGAGGAATGGCTCCATGCCCGACATATTACATAAAGACATCCTTATGTAAAGATGGATGCCGCCTACTCCCTCTCCGTCCGGAAGAGGGTTGGGGTGAGGGGGCTTGGCTACGGAGCGGCGCACCGTCTGTGCCGAAACGCCGCGGCTCTGCTATTGGCAAGCACGCCCGTTGCCCACCCCCTCACCCCAACCCTCTCCCGGAGGGAAAGGGAGCAGGGCAGTGCCGCACGGACTACTTCTTCTTCAGGTCCTCCGGCTTATGCACGGCCTCCTTGCCGCTTTTCGCCGACTTCACCACGAACTGCGGCTCGTCCTTGGTCGGCTTGGCGACGTGGCCTTTGATATGGGTTTCGGAGGTCACCTTCTTCTCGACCGTGCCCTCAGTGCCGCCTTGGGATGTGCCCCATTTGACCTTGTCGCCGGGCTTGAATTTGTCTGCCATTGCGTCCCTCGCTTGCTGGGTCCGATGCAACACACGATGGTGTTGCCGAGTTCCCCGTCCGCAACCCGGTGCACCCCGAAGCGTCCAGGACGCATTGCAGCCGAGGACCCCGCCATGCCCGACCTACACCGCCGCACCCTGATCGCCCTGCTGGCCGCCGTTGCCGCTAGCCGTGCCCAGGCACAAGGCGCTCCCGACGACGCGAGCAAGCTGACCCAGGTCGCGACGTTCGAGCAGCAGGTCACCGGCATCGCCGTGTCGCCCCAGGGCCGCATCTTCGTCAACTTCCCGCGCTGGGAAAAGGACGTGGAAATCTCGGTTGCCGAGGTGATGAAGGACGGCAGCCTCAAGCCCTACCCGAACGCGGAGTGGAACGCCTGGCGCAACCTGAAGCCGCTGTCGAACGGCGACCACTTCGTCTGTGTGCAGAGCGTGACGGTGGACCCGCAAGGCTTCTTGTGGATCCTGGACCCGGCGGCGCCGGGCAACGAGTTCAACCTGGACGGCGGGCCGAAGCTGGTGAAGGTGGACCTGGCGTCCGATAAGGTGCTGCAGGTGATCCGCTTCGGACGCGACACCATCCCCCAGGGCAGCTACCTGAACGACGTACGCGTCAGCCCGGATGGGCGCTGGGCCTACATCACCGACAGCGGCGTGCGCGGGGCGCTGCTCGTGGTGGATCTGCTGACCGGCAAGCCGCGCCGGGTCCTGGATGGCCATCCCAGCACCCAGGTCGAGCCTGACGTGATCGTCCACGCCGACGGGCAGGAGCTGCGCCGCCCGGACAACCGCAAAGTCAAGTTCTCGGCGGACGGCATCGCCTTGGACCGGCAGGGGCGGTTCCTGTATTGGCAGGCGCTGACCGGCAAGACGCTGTATCGCCTGCCCACCAACATCCTGACCAACCCGACCGTCGCCCCGGCCCGCCTGGCGGCCGCTGTGACCAAGGTGGGCACCACGAACGTCGCCGACGGCCTATGGATGGACGGCAAGGGCAACATCTGGGTGACGAGTCCGGAGGAGGACGCCCTGAAGCTGCGCGCCCCGGACGGCACGATGCAGACTGTGGTGCAGGACAAGCGCCTGCGCTGGCCCGACAGCCTGGCCGAGGGTCCGGACGGCTCAATCTACGTCACGTCAAGCCACATCCAGGACATGGCGCAGTGGCACGAGAAGGGCAGTACGCTGACAGAGCCTTACGCGCTGTGGAAGGTGGCAGGGCGGTAAGGTTCCGCCCGTCCTGCGTTCCGGTGAAAACCGGAGGACGTTCAGCTTGCTGCCGCCAGCAGCGCGTCGTCCCGTTCCCGCGCCCGTGCGGCAGCCGGGCGAGCGCTGATCCTATGGACATAGTCCAGGATTTCCGGACGCCCCGGCACGATCTTGGCCTGCGTGGTCCAGCCCAGCGACGACCCCCACAGCACATCTGCGGCGCTGAAACGGTCGCCCAGCAAATACGGCCCTGGGCTGAGGGCCGACACGAGGGTGTCCAGCACCGTGTCGAACTCGCCATAGGGACTCATCGTGCGCAGCGCCGGTTCCCGCCCGGCAGCGCGGTCAATCACCGCTGGCTCGAAGGCGGCGGCATGGAACACCATCCAGCGCAGATATGGCCCGCGTAACGGGTCGCCCACCGGCGGCGCCAGCCCGGCCGCGGGGAACAGGTCGGCCAGGTGCAGCATGATCGCCACCTGCTCCGTTACCACGGCTCCAGTAGCGTCCCGCAGTGCCGGCACCTTGCCCATCGGGTTGATGGTAAGAAATGCTGGCTTGCGGTGCTCCCCCGTCTTCTGGTTCAGCACCTCCAGCCGGTATGGCGCCCCCAGCTCCTCCAACAGCAGCAGCACGCCGGAGGACCGGGTGCGGGGCGCGTGATACAGGGTCACGGTGGGATCGGACATGATTCGGACCTTTGCGCGGCGGCAGGAGCGCTATTATGTGCATTTCGTAACCCGCTGCACGAGGCCTCCGCGATGAACGCCATCACGCCCACCGCCGCCACCCATGATGCCCGCCTGGACCGGCTGGCCAAGATCGCGGTCGAGGTCGGCCTTGCCCTGGCGCACGGGCAGGAGCTGGTGGTGACGGCGCCGCTGGACGCCGTGCCGCTGGTCCGCCGCATCACCGAGCACGCCTACCGCGTCGGCTGCCCGCAGGTGACGACGCTGCTGACCGACGACGTGACGACGCTGGCGCGATACCAGTTCGCCCCGGACGACGCGTTCGACCGCGCGCCGGCCTGGCTGTATGAGGGCATGGCCGCGGCCTACCGCAGCGGCGCGGCGCGGCTGGCCATCGCGGGCGACGACCCGGCGCTGCTGTCGGCACAGGACCCGGCGCGGGTGTCCCGGGCCAACCGCGCCCGCTCGGTCGCTTACCGCCCGGCGCTGGAGCTGATCACCAACTTCGCCATCAACTGGAGCATCGTCAGCTACGCCTCCCCTGCCTGGGCGCGGCGGATGTTCCCGGACCTTGATGAAGCGCAGGCGGTGGCCCGGCTGTGGGATGCGATCTTCGCGGCCTCCCGCGTGGACCAGCCCGACCCGGTCGCTGCCTGGGCCGAGCACAACGCCGCGCTGCATGCCCGGACCGAGGCACTGAACGGGCAGCGCTTCCACGCACTGCGGTTCCGCGGGCCGGGCACCGACCTGCGCGTGGGCCTGTCCGACGGCCACCTGTGGCTGGGCGGGTCGGAGCCGGCGAAGAACGGCATCACCTGCAACCCCAACATCCCGACCGAGGAGGTGTTCACCACGCCGCACATGATGCGCGTGGACGGCCATGTCCGCAGCACCAAGCCGCTGAGCTACGGCGGCACCCTGATCCAGGACATCGCCGTGCGGTTCGAGGGCGGGCAGATCACCGACGCCCAGGCGCGCACGGGACAGGAGGTGCTGCAGAAGGTGCTGGGCACCGACGACGGCGCGCGGCGGTTGGGCGAGGTGGCGCTGGTGCCAGGATCGTCGCCGATCTCGGCCAGCGGGCTGCTGTTCTTCAACACCCTCTTCGACGAGAACGCCGCCAGCCACATCGCGCTCGGCCAGGCCTACCGCACCTGCCTGGAGGGCGGCACGACGGCGCCTGATGACGAGCTGGCCCGGCGCGGCGCCAACACCAGCCTGATCCACATAGACTGGATGATCGGTTCGGGCGAGGTGGACGTGGACGGCCTGGATGCGGCCGGCGCGGCGGTGCCGGTGATGCGGGCGGGGGAGTGGGTGTAGTGCCCAGGGCCAGGGATGCGCGGCCTGCGACGCCCGTTGCTGCCGGCACGGTTCCGACCGGGCAACGCCGCTTGTCCCTGGCAGGGTTCGGTTTGCAACCGTCCGCATGTGAGCGGCAGGTGGCAGTTCGATGCATACCGCTGCCAACATCCTGCACGTCTCCTGATGGCTCCGTGACGCTCCGGCTGCCCGCATGGGCGCGGGTCGCGTTTATGGCGACCGGGCTGAGCGCCTTGGTGGGATGCGGCTTCATCAAGCCAGGCACGCCGGGCCACGAGCCTCCCTCGGCCGGGCGCTACAACCCGGTCAGTGGCGAGCTCAACAGCAGTGGACGCTGACGCCTCGGGGCGAGCAGCATGACACCCAAATCGCTTGGAGCTTGTTGAGTGGGCGTCGGGCGACCGCGAGGGTTCTTTCCGCGCCGGGTGCGCTGGGATTTTGCTTCGATGCAAAGGCACCGGGGCTGCAGCCCTTTCTGCCCAGAAGGAAAAATAGCTCACTGGACTTCAACCGGCGCCCAGCTAAGCAGGCTCCCAGCCAGCGTCCACTCAAACAGTCGTTTAGACATAGGCCAGGACTGCGACCGAGTTCGTCTTCCATGACGGTTCCGTGCGCTTCAAATCCGGCCGCCGGCTCAGCCGTTTCCCTGCCGCCGTGCGATGCCGCGCGGCCAGTTGGAGACTACAGCATGAGCGGAAGCGCCCTGGCTTCGCAGATTAAGGAACACATGCCGGTCGTCGGCAGCGACGGCGGGTATGTCGGCACGGTTGATAAAATGGAGGAGGACCGGATCAAGCTGACCAAGGAGGATGACCCTTCTGGCCGTGCGCTGCACCACCATTACCTACCGGTGAGCGCCGTTGCCGCGGTAGATGGGCGCGAAGTGCGCCTTAACATGGATGCGCGGCGTGCCAAGGAACTGGCAACCATGACCGGTGCCTCCGAGCCGACGCGAGGCATGGGAAGCGCAAGCGCCGGCTGATCCCCACAATCCAGCGAAGCGGGGGGCTATTCCTAGCCCTCCCGCAACTGCGGATTGTCGAACACCGGGTGCCGGTGCCGGTGCAAGGCCAGGTTCAGCGCCTCCGCCAAATCCCGCTTCTCCGCCTCGCCCAGTTCCGAGCCGACCTCCATACGCATGCCACGGTTGGCCAGCCACAGCGCCGGTGCGCGGCCCTGTCGTTCCTCCAGGCTGGCGCGGAGCCAAGCCGGCTGCAGCGTCCGCTCCGTCCGGCGCCCGGCGTGGTCGGTGCGCACGATCCGCAGCCCGTCGTCGGACAGCAGCAGCATCTCGCTGGCCCGCGTCGCCCGGGCATTACGGCGCATCAGCAGGACCGCCACCGTTATCTCCGCCGCGTCAAATCCCACCGCCGGCCACGCGCCGATGAGCCACAGCCCGAGCGACACGCAGCAGCTCACGAACACGATGAAGCCCACCAGCCAACGAAACCCGGCCGGGCCAAGGCTGCGGTGCGGGATGATCACGGCCTCGAAGGCGACCGGGGCGGGGGCAGCAGTCTCCATGCCATAGCATGTGGCATCCGCGCCCGCCTTGTCAGCCCAGCCGGTGCAGGCATTATCGCCGGCATGGCCGAACCCGTGAAACGCACCCGTAAAACACCCCCGATGACCCTGGCCCAAGTCCGCGGCTTCATCACCGCCCTCGGCGCTGCTTATCCGGATGCACAGACGGAGCTGGACTCGGACTCGCCCTATCATCTTCTATGCGCCGTCGTGATGTCCGCGCAAACGACCGACGTCGCCGTAAACCGCGTCGGCCGCACCCTGTTCGCCGCGGCGCCGACGCCTGCCGCGATGGTGGCCCTGGGCGCGGAGGGCGTGGCCGGGCACATACGCAGCATCGGCCTATGGCAGGCCAAGTCGAAGAACGTGGTGGAGCTATCCCGCCTGCTGATCGAGCGCCACGGCGGCGAGGTGCCCAGCGACCGCGAGGCGCTGGAGGCGCTGCCCGGCGTCGGCCGCAAGACCGCCAACGTCGTGCTGAACGTCGCCTTCGGACAGAGCACGATGGCGGTGGATACCCACGTCTTCCGGCTGGGCAACCGCACCGGCATCGCGCCGGGCAAGACGGTGCGGGCAGTGGAGGATGGGCTCGTCAAGCGCATCCCCTCCGATGTGCTGCGCCCGGCGCACCACTGGCTGATCCTGCACGGCCGCCGGGTCTGCAAGGCGCGGCGGCCGGAGTGCTGGCGCTGTGTTGCGCGGGAGTGGTGCCGGATGCCGGCCAAGGTTTCCGGCCCCGGCAGCAGCCAGGGACTGCCGGACGAGGCCGTGCCGGAGGATGCCGCGGGAACGTGAACGCCTGCGCCTTGCGCCCGAATCGGCGTGGCAGTTAACCAACACTGATGCTGCACCTCGCAAAGCTCGCTGTCGGGATACGCGACGTGGCCCATCTGCGCGAGGTCCAGGCGGCCCGCGCCGCCGTCCGTCCGCCGTTGCGTCACCAGACCCGTATGTTTCCCAGGCGCACCGCGGAGATCACGGACGGCGGCAGCATCTACTGGGTCGTCCGCGGCGCGATGGTCGTCCGGCAGCGCGTGCTGGACGTGCAGGAGGACCGGTGGGACGACGCCACCCGCTGCGCCGGGCTGGTGCTGGACCCCGAGCTGATCCCGGTCGAGGGCAGGCCGGTGAAGGCGTTCCAGGGCTGGCGCTACCTTCTGGCGGCCGAGGCGCCGGCGGACATCGGCCCGGACGGCCCGGTCCTGGGCGCCGACGGCCTGCCGGATGGGCTGCGGCGGGAACTGCGGACGCTCTGCCTGTTGTAGCGCTGCATCAGGTTAAGCTGATATCAACAACGCGCTTGCAACAATCCGAGGACAGGGGCTAGAGAAGTCAGGCATGTAGCGCCGATTCCTCAAGCACTTCGTCAACCCCTGCCAAGGAACCTGCCCGATGAACGTTTCCAGCTTGCTGGCCGCTGCCGGAATCTTGCTCCTTCTTGGTGCAGCCGATGCCTCTGCCGCGGCCCGTCGTGGTGGCCACCACCCCGGTCATCGCGCGCGGGTGAACACGGCGGTTTATACGACCCCCCTCCGTCCGCCATCCCGCGTGCTGCGGATGGCCGCGAGTTCCGCAGCGCGCAAGCGGGCTGAAGGAACTGTCCGCCTCGCCCAGGCCGGGCGCCACCACTCGCTGATGCGCGGCAGCTAGGGGCGCCAAGTACGGCGCATTCCCAGCCTCGTCGAAGGTCCCTGCCTCCGGCCTGTTCGGGGGCACCCTCGACGCCGCTTGGGATTTGCCTTTGGCGTGGCGCAGCGCTCAATCACGTCACGCCATGCTTCCCTCTGCGCACCCAAGCCTTGTCCGATCCACCGGCACGGGGCACTTTGCGGACCGCACCAGATCAGGGCCGTCCCGCGACATGCGCCACCTCCTCCGCTTCCTGGCACCCATGCTGGCTGCCGCCGTTGCCGGCTGTGCCAGCTCCGGCCCGCCGCAAGGCATCACGCCCTACCAGCCCAGCCCCGGCATGGCCGCCGTGCTGCAGGAGCGCTTGAACATGCGCGCCGTGGACCCGGCCAGCGTCACCGTCGCCCGAGCGCGGGAGGTGCCGAACCTGATCGCCGCCATGCAGGCCATGCCCAACGTGCGCGGCCTGCCGGCGGACAGTCCCGGCGTCCCGGTAGTCCGCCCGCTGACGGCCAGGGGCGCGGACGGTGCGCTGCCAGCCCGGCTGTATCAGCCCCAGAGTCAGCGTCAGAATGCCAACGGCGTGCCACTGCTCATCTACTTCCCTGGGGACACCTGGGTCACGGGCGGCCTGAACGATTACGACGAAAGCCTCCGCCAGCTTGCCGCCCGCACCGGGTGGGTCGTGGTCGGCATCGGCCCGCGCCACGCGCCAGACGTGACGTTTCCCGCCATCCATGATGACGCCTTCGCCGCTTATCTGTGGGCGAGGTCCCATGCGAAGGAGTGGGGTGCGGACCCAACCCGCATCGCTCTGGCGGGTGAGAGTGCGGGCGCCAACCTGGCGCTGTCCACCGCGCTGCTGGCACGGCAGCGCCTTGCGCCAATGCCGAACCACCTGCTGCTGATCACCCCCCTGGCCGGAACCGGCCTGTCCAGCGCAAGCATGAACGAAAGCGGGCGCAGCCGGCCGCTGACCCGGCGCACCGTAGCCTGGGCGCAGCAGCGATACACGACGGCCGGCCGGCAGTTGCTGGACCCAAGGCTGAACCTGTTGTCACGCCCGGACCTGGCCGGCATGCCGCCCACCACGATTGTGCTGGCAGAGATTGACCCGCTGCGCTCAGACGGGGAGGCGCTGGCCGCCCGGCTGCAGGCTGCCGGGGTGCGGACAAACATCAGGATGTTCCCCGGCACCGCACACGACTTCTTCGGCCTGGGCGAGCGCGTTACGGAAGCCGCTGCCGCCGAGAACTATGCCGCTGACAACCTGAAGGCGGCTTTGCAGCCGCCGCCGCCAGCGCGCCCGCACCGGCCGGCGCGGCGGCGTGCCGTCCGTCGGGCGCACTGGCTGGCCAAATAAAGCCGAGGGCCTGGATGGACACGAAGCCGTGTGCCGCTGCTACCATCCCGCGTCAGCCGCGTAGCAGCCCCATATCGGGATGTATCGAGGCTGAAACGCGAGGAGTAGTGCCGGAATGTCGCAAGGAGCGAGGCGTGCACAGGCGGTAGCGATTGCACTACGGCGTCGCAGGCCGCAGCCGCAACCTGATTGGGTCTGGGTTCTGCTCGCGATGTTGCTTGCGCTGGGCCTGATCCTGGCCAGGCCTGCAGATGCCCAAACATCGGTTCCGTCAGCTCCGCCGGAGCGGATTGCCCCGACGATCCCGCCAGGTGCGGGCGGCGACACCCAGACAGTCAGGCCGTTGCCGGACACATCTGTGAGGTCGCCAGTCGTGCAGCCGCCAGTCAATGGTGATGCGGCAGTAATCCGACCGCCCACCGGAGGGACCATGCCGGTGATCCCGCCCCCGGGCGCAGCTGGCGGCGCAAAGGGCGTACAGCCAAAATAATGGTTAAGACCGGCGAAGCCTGACTGCATACTGGCAGCGCAGGGTACGGTAGGTGCCGGTAATCGAGCTGTCCTCCACCTTCGCTGCAAGCGTTGCGGTGTATGGCTTTTTATCCGCCCCGGTCGTGCTCCGGCTGGCAGTCACGGGTCCTTCCGGCGTGACCACTCCGGTAAGCGTCTGTTTGCCCTCGTTCGGGGTGAACAAAACGGAAGCATGTTTTGACACTAGACTGGCCCGGCTGGGCGGACAGTTTGGCCCCGCATGGTCCGGCGTCATCTCGCCGAACCACTCGCCGTCGGTAGAGGCCGTCGGGCTGGCACAGGCGGCCAGAAGCAGCAGGAAAGCAAGGCGGGACATGAAGCGGATCATGCTCCTCGCGCCGCGGCACGGCAAATCGGCCCGGGTTTGGCTGGCTTGGTCAGCGTGGCCGCTCAGTGCCACCTTCACTGCTGCAACTAAGGGGAATCGGCATGAACGGCACCAAAGCGGGAGCAATTGGCCGCGCGTTGCAAGAATTCGACGAAGGCGGGTTCGAGGCTCGTCTGCACAAACTAGTAGAAGTCCAGAGCACCTCGCAAGACCCGGCCTGTGCAGCCGCGCTGCAAGGTTACCTCGATGATGCAATCAGCCCCTGGCTCCAGCGGATGGGCTTCTCGGTCGAGATGCATCCCAATCCCAAGCCCGGTCACGGCCCGATCCTGCTGGCGATACGGAGCGAGGACACCGGGCCGACGATCCTTACCTACGGTCACGGCGACACCGTGCTCGGCATGGAGGGGCAGTGGGATGCGGGGCGCGACCCCTGGACCCTGCGGCGTGAGGGCGACCGCTGGTACGGCCGCGGCGCCGCCGACAACAAGGGCCAGCACGCCATCAACCTGACAGCGCTGGAGGCCGTGCTCGCCGAGCGCGGCGGCCGGCTCGGCTTCACCCTCAAGCTGCTGCTAGAAACGGCGGAGGAGGTGGGGTCGCCCGGCCTGCGCGAGTTCGTGGCCATGCATAGCGACACCCTTGCCGCCGATGTGCTGCTGGCCAGCGACGGACCGCGCGTACAGGCCGGGACGCCGACACTCTCCACCGGCACGCGCGGCAGCTACCACTTCGACCTGATGGTGGACCTGCGGCCCGGCGGCGTGCATTCCGGCAACTGGGGCGGCATGACGCGCGACCCGGCCATCATCCTGGCCCATGCCATTGCCGCCATCGCCGACCGGCACGGCCGTATCCTAGTGCCGGGCTGGCTGCCCCCCGCTATCCCGCCCGCGGTGCGCAGCGCCCTTGCCGGGTTGGACCTGACCGCAGAGGGCGGCGCTGCCACCATAGACCCGGAGTGGGGCGAGCCGGGCCTGACCGCCGCCGAGAAGGTGTATGCCTGGACCAGCTTCATCGTGCTGGCGATGACCTCCGGCAAGCCGGAGTCCCCGGTCAATGCTGTCGCGCCCAACGCCCGGGCGCACTGCCAGATACGCTATACCGTGGATGTGGACCCCGACGGCTTCGTCCCGGCGCTACGGGCGCACCTGGACGCGGCAGGCTTCCCTGAGGTGCAGGTCGTGCCATACGGCGTCCGCATGGCCGCAAGCCGCACCGACCCGGACAATGCCTGGGTAAGCTGGGTGGCGGTTAGCATGGCCGGCAGCCTGGGCCGCCCGGTGCAGTTGATCCCGAACAGCGGCGGCGGCCTGCCGGGGGACGTGTTCGTGGACCTGCTGGGCACGCCGCTGGCCTGGGTGCCGCACAGCTACAACGGCTGCCGCCAGCATGGCCCCAACGAGCACCTGCTGATCGCCCCGGCACGCGAGGGTGTGGCCACCTTTGCCGGGCTGTGGTGGGATCTGGGAGAGGCCGGGGTTCCCCCGAAGGCGCCGGGTGGTGGGCGCGACAGGGATTGAACCTGTGACCCTTCGCGTGTGAAGCGAATGCTCTACCGCTGAGCTACGCGCCCCCCGGCGGGAGGGTGGGTTTCTAGGGGTTCGCTGCTGGCGGTGTCAACCCGATGGGATGACTGGCATAACCATGCTGGCAGCCCATGATGGCCAGGAGCGGCGTTCCTCCAAGGCTAGGAGCAGGCCACTCCGGTCATAAACCTGCAGGCAGGCGCTTGCAGGTCCGGCTCCGGTTGCACTGCGTCCGGAGCCGACCGCAACCTGCTCTAGCGGAGGCGGCACACCGACAACATGCCGAGCAGGCTGGTGCCCATGACTGCGAGCGAAATGGGTTCTAGCACCGCCGTAGTTGCCGCTAGCGGTACCTGGTTGACGCCGCGATATACGGTGGCGTAGGTCGGCGCCGCAATGGTCGTGAACGCCTCGCTGCCCGGCAGGACCGTGGCAGACACTAGGTCGGTGATGGCGAACAGGCTGACGGTGCCGTCGGCGTTGACGATGCCGGACAGGTTCCGCAACCCGGTGGTGGCCGGGTCCAGGCTGGGGTCGAGGCCGGCGACGGCATACTTGGTGCCGAGATTTCGGCTCCCTTCTTGACGTCACAAGTGGTCCGGCTGGCCTGTCGTTGGTGCGGTCGCGCCGTGCAAGCGACGCAGGACCGCGGGAACGTCGGGCAGAACTTCGTAAAGCGCGGCCGTCGCTGGATCCGCGAAGCCCTGCCGCACCGCCGCGTTCAGCAGCGCCAAATAGGGCTGTGCCCAGCCGCCGACGTCGCAGACCAGGATCGGCTTGTCGTGCAGGCCAAGCTGCCGCCAGGTGGTGATCTCGATGGTCTCGTCGAAGGTGCCGAGGCCGCCGGGCATGGTGACGAAGGCGTCGGACGCCTCGAACATCTGGCGCTTGCGGTCGTGCATGGAGTCCGTGAGGATCATCCGCTGCACGCCGTCATGCGCGACCTCCCGCCGTTGCAGGAACTCCGGGATGATGCCCAGCACCTTGCCGCCGCCGTTAAGCGCCCCGTCCGCCACCGCGCCCATCAGCCCGACATTGCCGCCGCCGTACACCAGACGCAGGCCCGCGGCCGCCAGCCCCGCGCCGAGCGCCACGGCGGCAAGCCGGTGCGCCGGGTCGGCCCCTAGGCGGGAGCCGCAAAACACGGCGACGGAGCGGATGGGCTGGCCTTGCGGCATGGGCGACCTTTCGATGGGGACCGGGCGATACCGGGATGGCGGACTCAGCGCGGAAGTGCAACCATCCCTTGTCTTAAATGGGAAGGAGCGCGCGTATGCGGAAGCTTGTTGGAGTGTGCGGGGCGTTGCTCGTGTTAGGCGGCGCCGGGTTGGCGATGGCGCAGGGCACAGCGGTCTCAGTGCCAGCGGACACGATCATTGCGGCGCGGCAAGCCGGGTTCGACCTGCAGGCCGGCAACGTCGGCGCCATGAAGGCCGTCATAGTTGCCGGCGGTGACGTAAAGCCCTTCAAGGATGCCGCCAAGGGGCTGTCCAACTGGGGCCATGTGATCCCCGGCATGTTCCCGGACGGCACGCAGACTGGCCATGACACCCATGCCCTGCCTGCGGTCTGGTCCGACCGTGCCGGGTTCGAGAAGGCTGCGGAGAACTTCTGGACCCAGGCTGACAAGCTCACGGTGCTGGCGGAGGCCAACGACAAGGCCGGCTTTGCGACGCAATATACCGCCACCACCCAGGCCTGCGGTGCCTGCCACCGCAACTTCCGGCAGAAGCTCAACTAGGCTCCTGCCGGGAGCCTAGCCGAACCGCACCAGCATCCACACCACCCCGGCGCTGACGGCCAGCACGCCGGCCGCCAGCGCCGGACTGACGAAGCGCGGCTGGCGCAGGTTGGCGGGCAGGCGCTTCTTGCCCGTCACCATCGCCCGCACCAGGTCGTGCCGCTTGACAGCGGCATAGGCGATGATCGCCAGGATGTGGATGGCCACAAGCGCCAGCAGCACCCAGAACGACCAGGCATGGATGCCGCTCAGCCAGTCGCTGGTCCGCTTGCTCACGTGGTGGGCCAGAGGACCCTGGGCATCAATGTCGTCGTTGCTGAACAGCCCGGTGCCGGCCTGTACAAATAGGACCGCCAGCATCGCCAGCACCGCCCAGCCGCCGGCGGCGTTGTGGCCGATCTCGGTATCCGGCTCCCGTTTGCCGAAGCGGATGATGTGCTGCAGCGCGGCGACCGGGCTGCGGAGGAACTGGCGGAACCGCGAGGTTTCGCTGCCGATGAAACCCCAGACCAAGCGGAACAGCAGCAGCGACAGCACGGTGTAGCCCGACAGGAAATGGAGCTGGGTCCACTCGCGCTGGATGCTGAAGTAGCTGAACACCATCAGCAGCACGATGGCCCAGTGGAACAGCCGGGTCGGCGCATCCCAAACCCGCATCAGCAGGCTCGGCACGCGGGGCTTTGGCGGACCGGCCGGGCGGGACACGGTGCGGGCGGCCGGACGGGCTGGGGCGGGGCGCGTTGGGTTGGCGTCTGCCATAATGGGTTCCTGACGTATGACTGCGCGCTGACGGCGCCCGATCTTGCCGTCCCTTGCGGCCCGGCGAAAGCAGCTTGACGGCGCGGACGGGCGCCGCCAAGGCCGCACCTATGACCCTGTCCCAGTTCCTGGCCTGGAGTCCCCGGCTGCCGGGCGGCTTGGCCCACTACCTGCCGGTCCTAGCGGCCGCCGCGGTTGCCGGAGCAGGGTCGGCCATTGCACGTGGAAAATGGGCAGGGTGGGCCGGGTTGCCAGGGGCGGCCGGCGCCCTGGCCGGTTGGGCGCTGCTGATGCCGGCGCCCGCCTGGCGTACCGCCTTGCAGCCGCGCACGATGCCGGAACACCTCTTGGCGCCGGCCCTGGCCATCGCGCTGCTCGCGGCGGCTGGGCCGCGCCTGCACGGACGGCTGGCGCGGTGGGCGCCGGTGGCCGTGGCGGCGCTGTGCGGCTGGTGGCTAGCCCGTTCGGCGGATCGGGTGGAGTTCTGGCGGGTTTGGGCGAGCTTCGGCGTCGCTGCATGGCTGCTGGCGCGCGTGTCGGCCGGGCAGGCAGCGCGGATTTGGGCTGCGGCCTTGGCCGCCTGGGGAGGGCTGGCCGCAACCGGGGCGCCTTCGGTGCTGACGGCGCCGGGCCTGGTGCTGGCGGCGGCCCTGGCGCCGTCCGCCCTGCTTGGCGCCAGGGCCGGGTGTGTGCCGGCCCTGCTCGCGGTCGTCCTCCTGGCCGACGCCGACTTGGCCATTGGCCGCCTGCCGCAGGGCGGGGTGAACGGGGCGGACCTGGCGTGCCTGGCTGCCCTGGCGGCGCCGGTCCTGGCATGGGCGCTGGAACGGCGGCTGGGACGCGGGCTACGCCGGTTCGCCCCGGCACCGGCCATCCTTGCGGCCCTGCTGGCCACCGCGGCAGCCTGGATCGGTGCGGGACTGTTGGGACGGTAGCGCCGGGCCAGACAACAGTTGCACCCGGCAACGGTAGGGTTAAAGTATTGAAATGGCGACAACCGGACCTCCCTTGCGCGTTCTCATGCTGCGCGGCGGCCTTGCCGTCGTGGTGATCGCGCCGGTGCTTGCGGTTCTGGCCTACCTCCTGCTGCCAGCGCCGGCCCGGTTCCCTGCCGTGGTGCAGCCCCTGCCCGAGATGCCGGCCGCCCCGCCCCCGGCGCCAGCACCCCAGACCGCGCCGACCTTCGACGTCGTCCGCGTCAGCCCGAGCGGAAGCGCCGTCATCGCCGGCCGTGCCGATCCCGGTGCACAGGTCATCGTGCGCGATGGCGGGAAACCGATCGGCGAGGCTAAGGCCGACAACCGCGGCGAATGGGTGCTGCTGCCGCTCGCACCGCTGCCGCCCGGCGGCCGGGAGCTGACAGTAGCCTCACGCTTGCCAGGCCTTGCCGAAGTGGGGGGCGATGCCGTCATCCTGTCCGTCCCCGAGCCTTGGGCAGCCGCAGCCCAGGCGGCGGCAACGTCAGAGCCGGCGCCGGTCGTGCTGGTGCCCAAAACCGGTACGCCGCGCATCCTGGGCACGCTGGACCTGGCGGCCCGCCCAGGCGGGACGGCATTGGGCTTGGGAACCGTGGACTACGACGATCAGGGCGACATACGCTTTGCCGGCGCTGCACGGCCTGGCGCGCAGGTCCGGGTGTATGTGGACAACACGCCGGCCGGGGATGCGGTGGCCGACCCGCAGGGCCGCTGGAGCATCAGTCCCCGCGCCGCCGTCGCCGCCGGCCTGCACCGCCTGCGCGTTGACCAGCTAACCGGCACCGGACGGGTGCAGGCCCGGGTGGAGGTGCCGTTCCAGCGCAGTACCCTGCCGGCCTCTGACCTCGCCAACGGACGCGTTGTCGTGCAGCCGGGCCAAACGCTTTGGCGGCTGGCCCGCTCGGCTTACGGCTCCGGTGTGCGCTACACCGTCATCTACCTGGCGAACCGCGACCAGATACGCGACCCCCATCTGATCTACCCCGGCCAGGCCTTCGCCCTGCCCGATCCGCCGGGCCGGCCCTAGTTCCAGCTTGCCTCGTTCCAGCTTGCCCGGTCCTGGCGAAATCTCCATACACGGACACAAATGATCCTCCTTGAAAACCTCCGCTCCGTGTTCTCCCCGCCGCATCCGGTGGGGCGGCCGTTCCTGATCGGCGGCGTTGTGGTCGCGCTGCTGGGCCTGCTTATCAGCCCGTGGCTGTTCTGGCTGGGGCTGCTGTTCACGCTGTTCTGCCTGTATTTCTTCCGCGATCCCGAGCGCGTCGCCCCGTTGCGCCCCGGCGCTGTCGTCGCCCCAGCGGATGGCCGCGTCGTGTCCGTGCTACAGGCGGTGCCGCCGGCCGAGCTGGGCCTGGGCAGCGCCCCGCGCTGGCGGGTGGCAATCTTCCTGTCGGTGATGGATGTCCACGTGAACCGCGTCCCGGCCAACGGTGTCGTCACCAAGGTCGCCTACCGCGCCGGCAAGTTCGTTAACGCCAGCATGGACAAGGCCAGCGACGGCAACGAGCGCAACGCCCTAGCGCTGACCCTGCCCGACGGGCGCAGCATGGCGGTGGTGCAGATCGCCGGGCTGATCGCGCGGCGGATCGTGTGCCAGGTGCGGGAAGGGCAGGCGGTGATGGGCGGCGCGCGCTTCGGCATCATACGCTTTGGCAGCCGGACCGACCTTTACTTGCCGGAGGGCGTGGTGCCGCTGGTCGGCGTGGGCCAGACGATGATCGGCGGGGAGACCGTCATCGCCGAGCTGGGGGCCTGACATGAGCATGGAGCGCCGCCCGGTCCACCTGCTGCGCAGCCGCTTCCGCCCGCGCAGCCGCCCGCGGTTTGCCGGGCTGTCGTTCAACCGGATGGTGCCGAACATCCTGACGCTGTTCGGCCTGTGCGCCGGGCTGAGCGCCATGCGCTATGGGTTGGAGGCGCGGTTCGGCCCCGCGGCGGTCGCCATCGTGGTGGCGGCCTGCATAGACGGGCTGGACGGGCGACTGGCGCGGCTGCTGAAGGCGACGTCGCGGTTCGGGGCGGAGTTCGACAGCCTGACGGACTTCTGCTGCTTCGGAGTGGCGCCGGCCTTTGTGCTGTATCTGTGGTCCCTGCAGGTTTGGGGCGGGCTGGGCTTCACGCCGTGCGTGATGTTCGCGGTGTGCATGGCGCTGCGTCTGGCGCGGTTCAACGCAGCGATTGATTCGCCGCCGCCGATTGCGCACGCCTACGCATATAACTTCTTCACCGGGGTGCCGGCGCCGTGCGGGGCCGGGCTGGCGCTGTTCCCGCTGTTCCTGGGGTTGGAAGGGCGGACGCTTGGGTTGCCGGGAGTGGTGACCTTCGCCCATAACCCGCTGTTCTGCTTTGTGGTGCTGGTAGGCACGGCGATGCTGTTGGTGAGCACGCTGCCGGTTTGGAGCTTCAAGAACTTCAAGGTGCCGAAGCCGCTGGCGCTGCCGCTGCTGCTGGGGGTGGGGACGTTCATGGCGGTGCTGGTGGCGGACCCTTGGGCGGCGCTGGCGGCGGCGGGGGTGATCTATTTGGGGATGATCGTGCTGAGCCGGCGGAGCTTTCATCAGTTGCGGGCAGCGGCGGAGGCACGTGGGACGAACGCTTCGCAATAGGAGTGATCCCAATGGGCATAGCATTCTCGATTGCGAGGGTGAGTTGGCGAAACTTCTAAATCCAGTGCTTTTTTATAGAAGTTTTCAGTATTACCAAGTGACCTCGACCAGGCCGGACTGATTGAGCCAACTTTGAATTCGGATACGAAGCTGTTCGTAGATCCTTTGCTGCTATCCTCAAGCACGCATCCGCTTATCCACACCGAGCAATGCCTAGACATTGAAGTAGATCGGTTTGGTATCCGATTGGTTCTAACCAGTTCCAGATCTGACTACCATAAAGCTACTTCATATCCACCATTGCACATCAAACGCTACACGCCCCGCGCTATGGCGCTGCATTGTCACGCGGCGTCCTCAAGCACGCTGACCTCCGCCCTCCGCCCAAGCAGCCGAAGCGCGGCCTCTAAGTTATCCACCTTGGTGACTTGGAACAAATCCCGCATCCGCCGGATCGACTTTTCATCGGTCCCAGCCCGCTTGGCCAAATCCACGTTGGACACGCCCTGCGCCAACATGGCCTCGTGTAGGGCCAGCTTCAGCGCGACCAGGACCGGCACCGGCGCCACGGGCCGCCCTGGAGACGGAGCAGGAAGCGGACGTCCGCCATCAACGTAGAAGCTCAGCGCGGCAACCAGCGCGTCCTGGGCCATGCGGGGCACGTCGGCTTCGGCCTCGGCTCCGGTCAGCGCCTCCGGCACGTCCGGGAAGCTGATGAAGAACCCGCCTTCCGGCTCGGACTTCACCTTATAGAGGTAAGCATAGCGCATCGTCGTCACTCCAAATCCTCGGCGGACAGCCCGAGTTGCTTGCGAATGGCCTGGAACAGACCGGTGCCAAGGTCCTTGGCATGACGCGGGACAGTGGTCTGGCGACCGTTCAGCGTGACCCTGGTGTGGCTGCCACCCTCCCTGACCTCGATAACCCAGCCACGCCGGGTCGCGAGGCGGCGGAGGCGCCGGATCAAGTCCGCAGCTTTCATCTCTGCAAGATATCGGTCAGATATGCCCGAATGTCGAGGGCAAACGCAACCGGCTGAGGACGTTTTTGTCCATTCCAGTAACCAGGGAGCATAGCGCCCAGCACTGTCCCAGCCCGGACGACTATCGCTAGAGTAGCTCGGGTCGCCTCACTATCTCGCCGTCACCGGCGCGCATCAAACATCACACCCCCCTCCCGCAACCCCGCGATTTCCTCCTCCGAGTACCCCAACCCCGCCAACACCTCCGCCCCATGCTCCCCAAACCGAGGCGGCGCCGTCCGCGCCCCACCCGGCGTCCGGCTCAGCTTGATCGGCGTCCCCAGCGCCCGGTAAGTACCCCCACCCTCCAGCGGCACAGACGCCACCATCCCCCGCGCCGCCGTATGTGGAGCCTGCATCGCCTCATCCACCGCCAGCACCGGCCCCGCTGGCAGCCCGGCGCGCAGCAGCGCGTTGCACAGCGCCCGCCCATCCCTCGGCGCAAACACCGCAGCCATTTGCTCCACCAGCGCCGGCCGGTTCCGCACCCGGTCGCCGTTGGTCAGGAACCGCGGATCACGGGCCAATTCAGCCCGCCCAACATGCTCGCACAGCTTGCGGAACTGCCCGTCATTGCCGATGGCGATGAAGATGTCCCCCGTCGCCGTCGCATACTTCTCATACGGCGCGATGTTCGGATGCGGGTTGCCCAGCGGCATCGGCCGCTTGCCGTTCAGGAAATAGTTGGCCGCCTGCGGATGCAGCAGTGCCATCCCGCAATCATGCAGCGTCATATCAAGATACTGCCCCAGCCCGGATGACCGCCGCTCATGCAGAGCCATCAGGATGCCGATGGCCGAATACAGCCCCGTCGCCAGGTCCACCACCGGCGTCCCCATCCGCAGCGGCCCGGTCGAGGGATCGCCGTTGATGCTCATCAGCCCAGTCATCGCCTGCAGGATCGCGTCATAGCCCGGCAACCCACCCAACGGCCCCTCCGCGCCAAACCCCGACACCCGGCAATGCACCAGCCCCGGAAAACGCGGCGCCAGGTCCGCAGCGTAGCCCAGGCCCCAGCGCTCCATCGTGCCGGGCTTGAAGTTCTCGATCAGCACGTCCGCCGTGGTGATCAGCCGCAGCAGCACCTCGCGCCCGGCCGGCTTGGACAGGTCCATCGCCAGGCCGCGCTTGTTGCGGTTCACGCCGAGGAAGTAGCTGGCGTCGCGCTCGCCCGGCGCAGTCTCCTGGAACGGCGGCCCCCAGTCCCGCGTCTCGTCGCCGGCTGGCGGTTCGACCTTGATGACCTCGGCGCCGTGGTCGGCCAGGATCATGGTGCAGTAGGGACCGCCCAGCACGCGGGTCAGGTCCACCACGCGCAGCCCGGCCAGCGCGCCGGGGGACGCGGCTAGGCCGGCGCCCTCCGTCTTGATGCCGCTCCCGTCCATCATGCCGCGATCCCTCCCCAGACCCGGGCGCAGAACGCCGGGTAGGTTTCGCGCATCTCCGCACAGACGGGGCCGCGCAGCAAGGCGAGCCACTCCGGCGGCGGGTCCGGCGTCGCGGGCGCGTCGTCGCCGTCGTAGTCGAATCCGGTGGCCGCCCGCACCTTCACCGGGGCCTGGCCGGGATGCAGCGAGGCCAGGCGGAACCGCGCGGCGCCGGCGTCGAACGTGAACACGCATCGCCCTGTCACCAGCGCCTGCGCCGTGCCCCGGCGAAAGTGCCCCGGCGGCGACGTGCCCGGCGCGCTGACGTGCGCCACCCGCGGCACCAGCACGCGCGGGCTGTGCTCCTCCCGGAACAGGATCGTGCGCGGCACCATCATGTAGAGGAATGCAGAGCCGAAGCTGCCCGGGAAGCGCACAGAGCGCCCGGGCCACTTGCCGGTGCCAACCAGGTTCAGGTTGGCCTGTCCGTCAATCTGCCCGCCGCCAAGGAAGAACAGGTCTATCCGGCCCTGTCCCGCCAGGTCGAACAGCTCACGCGATCCCTCGGTGAACGGGTTGCCGCTGGGCCGGTGCAGCAGCGACAGGCGGACAGGGTGGCCCAGCAGGCGCACCAGCCAGCAGGCGGCGGCGGGGATCGGGCTTGCGGCGCCGACGGCGATGTGCCGGGCAGGGGGTTGCGCCGGGTCCAGGATCAGGCGGGCGATGGCGGCGGCCAGCCGCTCCTCCGGCTGGATCACGCGGCGGCAGCCGGTAGGACGTGGCGGTCCAGGTAGGCGCGGAAGCCCTCGGCGGTGCGGGCGGCGTGGGCATACTCGGCCAGGTGCGCGGCATCGGCGGGATACTCGTCCAGCAGCGCAATGGGCCAGGCGCCGCGCTCGGCGACCGCGATCCCGGTGATGTAGGCGCCGCTGATCGTGCCCGGCGCCAGGCGTTCATCGTCCAGGAAGCTGCCGGGCACGACCCGCTCCACCGTCACCAGCGCCTGGCGGGACGCATGGGCGATGGTCGCCAACTCCCGCCGCCGCCCGACCCAGACGTTGCCGTGCGCGTCGGCCATGACGGCGTGGAAAACGGCAACGTCCGGCTGCAGCGCCGGCAGCAGCACGATGAGGTCCGGTGCGTCGCTGAACGGGTTCTGCACGACGCGCCAATCTGGCCGCCGGTGCGCCAGCAGGTCGCTGCCCAGCAGCCCGCGCAGGGGCATGTAGGGCACGCCCTTCTCGGCGGCCTGCAGCATGGTGTGGATGGCCGGGCAGGTGGCGTCCAGCACCTCCAGCGTGCCAGCCTGGACGGACGCGGCGAAGCGTGGGGCGACTCCGGCTTCCCCGAGCGACGCCGCGCTGGTCTGCACCTGCGCGACGCAGCCGGCACCGATCAGCACGTCCGTCGCATAGCCCGACACCGGCACGCCTAGCAGCCGCAGCCCCCGCGCGCCGCGGCGTACGAGGGCATGGGCCAGCGCGCAGGACGGCAGCGAGTTGTCCGGCGGCAGCGCCAGCAGCGCCCCGTCCGGAACCAGCGCCGCCAGCCCGTCCGCGGTCATCGCATCAGCCCAGCGCGTCGGCCAGCGCCTCGGCGCTGCGCCCGTTGGCGATGGTCGCCGCCCGGCCCTGCCAGTGGGTGCCGCCAACGCGGGCGAAGGCGTGGTCGGCGTTGGGATAAACATAGGCATGGGCGTGCGGATGACCCTTCAGCGCCGTGACCACCTTTTCCCGGCCTTCTGGCGGAAAGAACTTGTCCAGCTCGGCGATGTGCACCAGCAGCGGCGCGCGAATGTTGCCGGCCTCGCCCAGTAGCGCATCCAGGCCGACGCCGTAGTAGGACACGTTCACGTCGGCGTCCGAACGCATGGCCATCATCATCGCCAGCCGCCCACCCAGGCAGTAGCCCATCGTGCCCGCGTGGCCGTTGCAGCCCGGCATCTTGCGGGCGGCGGCCAACGTCGCCTTCAGGTCCTCGACGCCCTTGTCCTGGTCGAAGGCGTTCATCAGCGCGAAGGCCTCCTTCCACTCAGCCTCGGACTTGTCGGTCAGGTCCACGCCGGGGCGGATGCGCCAGAACAGGTCGGGGACGACGGCGATGAAACCCTGGTCGGCAATCGCACGCGCGGTTTCCCGCATGGATGCGTTAACGCCGAAGATTTCCTGGATCAGCACCACGGCCCCATGCGGGCCGTCGCCGCTGGGGGTGGAAACGTAGGCGTTGAACGTGCCGGCGCCGTCGGCGGCGGTGATCGTCATATTGGACATGCGGCGTTCTCCCTGCAAAGCGCGGGGTGCTTAGCAGGAAGATGCCGGGGGAAGAAGCCGCCTTCTCCCTCGCCCTCCGGGAGAGAGGGCCGGGGTGAGGGGGTCTTGGCTGCGGAGCGGGGAACCGACGGTGCAGATAGAGTGCGGCCCTGCAAAACGAAGGACCGCGCTTGCCCTTTCCCTCACCCCAACCCCCTGCCGGAGGGAGAGGGAGCAGGGCAGGGATGTTAGATGTAATGCTCCGCCAATGGCGCGAACCCGTTGAACCGCTGGCTGGCATACGTCGTCACGTAGGCCCCGGCGGACGCAATCCGCACCTGCTCCCCGGAGCGCAACGCCAGCGGCAGGCGGTAGTTGGACCGCTCATACAGGATGTCCGCCCCGTCGCAGGTCGGCCCGGCGATGGCGACCGGACCGGTCTCGCCATCGTCGTGCGGCGTCTGGAAGCGATACTTGATTGACTCGCCCTCCGTTTCCGCCAGCCCGCCGAACCTGCCGATGTCGAGGTAAACCCAGCGCACCGGGTCATCCTTTGCCTTGTGGCACACCAGCACGACCTCCGTGCTGACCACCCCGGCGTCGCCCACCAGGAAGCGGCCGGGCTCCACCAGGATCTCCGGCAGGTCGTTGCCGAAATGCGCGGTCATCGCGCGCATGATGGCATCGGCGAAGCGGTCAATGCCCGGGATCTCGTCGCGGTAGTGCACGGGGTAGCCACCGCCGAGGTTGACCATCCGCAGGTTGACGCCAGCGGCCGCCAGGTCGGTGAACAGCATGGCGACACGGCCAATGGCCGTCTCGTAGCTGCCGGTCGTGGTCTGCTGGCTGCCGACATGAAACGACAGGCCATAGGGATCAAGGCCCAGCTCACCCGCACGGATCATCAGCTCCCGCGCCATCTCAACTGTCGTGCCGAACTTGCGGGACAGCGGCCATTCCGCGCCGTCGTTCTGCACCAGCAGGCGGCAGTAAACGCGGGCGCCGGGCGCGTGCTCGGCCAGCTTTTCCAGCTCTTCCTTCGAGTCGAAGGCAAACATCGTCACCCCGGCGGCATGGGCGCGCTGGATGGCGGATACCTTCTTGATGGTGTTGCCGAAGCTGATGGCGCCCGGCGCCGCCCCGGCGTCCAGGCAAAAGCCGATCTCCTCGATGGAAGCTGCGTCGAAGCTGCTGCCCAGCCCCACCAGCCGCTGCAGGATCGGGGTGGCCGGATTGGCTTTCACGGCGTAGTAAATTCGCGCGAGCGGCAGGGCGCTCAACAGCGTAAGGTAGTTGTGCTCAACACGGTCTATGTCCAGCACGAGGCAGGGCGTAGCCGGAGCGTGGTCAGCCAGATAGGATGCGATCTTAGGGGTCATCGCGCCTAGTCTCCATGGTCAGACGCCCCACGTGGTGCGTAGGGGCGTGCCTGCCCGGCAGAGCCGGGCAAGGCGGGTTGACGAAACGGTCGAACGAACCAGCGAAAGAGGTGTGCCAGAACGCTTGACGTCGTTGCGTAACCCTAGGGGCCAGAGGCACGTGCGTTGCTGCGTGAGCGCCGAAATAAGACCACGGACCCCCCCGTGCAAGTGGCAATCCGGCCTGACGCTCAAATTATGACATAAGGCTGGTATTCCTTAGACGCTGAGAGACGCAACCCGTGCCAGCCAGAGGTCGTTTCTATCCGAGATGATTGATCCAGTTAGGGAAAACAGTGTGGTTGACTCAGAACGGACCCACCCGGATATCGGCGAAGTCCAGGCTGTGGCGGACATGCAGCCGGTCCCCACCGAGCCGAGTCCACGTCTCGATGCCGCAGGCCCTGGTCCCGAATCGGTGCGCCTGGTCCTGGAGCCAGGCGCCCACGCGCTGGGCCGCCATGCGGAAGCACCAGGCGATATCCCCTGGCTGGGCTGGAAGGCCGTGCTGCGCCGCACCCTGATTGAGATGCTGACCGACCGTGTCAGCCTCGTCGCTGCCGGCTGCGCCTTCTACGGCACGCTGGCGCTGTTCCCTGCCATGTCCATGTTCATCAGCATATATGGCATGTTGTTCGACCCGGTGACGGTCGAGCCGCAGTTGGAGGTGCTGCGCGGCCTGGTGCCCCCGTCAGCCTTCACGCTGATCGCGGAGCGCGTGCACATGCTGGTGTCCCGCCCGCCGGGATCGCTGGGCCTCCGGCTGCTGTTCAGCACCGGCATCACGTTATGGAGCAGCGCCACCGGCGTGAAGTCCATCATCAGCGCTCTCAACATCGCTTACGAGGAAAAGGAACGGCGCAGCGTCCTGCATTTCCAACTGATGTCTTTCACCATCACCCTGCTCGGCATGTTAAGCGCGGTGATCGGCCTGGCGCTGCTGGTCGGGCTGCCGGCGATTCTGACGGAGCTGGGGTTCGCCTCGCACCAGAAAGTGCTGATACGCCTGGCCAGCTTCGCGCTGCTGGTGCTGGCGATCCTGACCGGGCTTTCCCTGCTGTATCGCTACGGGCCGTGCCGCGAGCGTCCGAGGTGGCGCTGGGTTACGCCAGGGTCCATCGCCGCGACCGTGCTTTGGGTGGCGGCATCGGCGCTGTTCTCGATCTACGTCGGGCAGTTTGCTACCTATGACGCGACCTACGGCCCGCTGGGAACCGTTGTCGGCATCATGATGTGGTTCTGGGTCACGGTATACGCGGTGCTGCTCGGCGCGGAACTCAATGCCGAGTTGGAGCTGCAGACGGTCGTGGACTCTACCGAAGGTCCGCCGCTGCCGCTTGGCCGTCGCGGCGCGTATGTTGCCGACCACGTGGCCGAGGACTGACACCGCCGCCATAACCATCGTCAGGCGCTTCCGCTACCTCGACCGGCTCGTCCGGCGTGACGTTTGAGAGCGTCACCCTCCCTGTGCCGCGGTCCAGCAGCCCGACCCGGGCAGCGGCGCCGCGGGACAGGTCAACGATGCGGTGGCCGTGGTGCGGCCCGCGGTCGGTCACGGTGACGACCACGCTCCTGCCGGTGTCGGCCATCGTGACGCGCACCCGGCTGCCCAGGGGCAGGCTGGGGTGTGCAGCCGTCAGGGCATTCTGGTTGAAGATCTCCCCGCTGGCGGTGCGGCGGCCGTTGTGCCAGTCGCCGTACCAGCTCGCCTGCCCGGATTCCTGCCACGCAGCGGGGTGACCAAGCTTGATGAACTGCGCCTGCGCGGCGCCCGTCATCATGGCCAGTCCAACAGCGGCGCCGGATAGGAATCGAGTGGCGGAGTGGATCATCCAGAACCTCGTTGTGTTGCTCGGGTGACATCAACACTAAACCGGGTTCCAAGATCAACCTGTAAATTCCACACCGTGGCCAGTCATGCCCAGCCTATGTGCAGGTATATTCCTCTGCAACATACATCCAATGTAGATGTAGGCTCTTTCATTCCGGGTTTGACTATTAACTAGTTCTATTTAGACTGAGGTCTGACTGCCTACTCGCGCTGCCGTGAATACTTGGATTGGCAAGTCGAGCCAAGTTGCCACGTAAGACCTCCGCAAATGCAAACGGCGCGCCCGAGGGCGCGCCGTTTACATCTCACGCGAGGTTTCCAGGTGTTACCGGATCAGGCCCATCAGCGGGCTTGAAGGGTCCGCGCCCATGCGCCGCGGCATGCGTCCGGCAAGCCGGGAGAGGCGTCCAGCCTCCACCGCCGCCCGCATCGCGCGGGCCATCAGCACCGGGTCGGCCGCGTGGGCGATGGCGGAGTTCAGCAGCACGGCGTCGCAGCCTAGCTCCATGCCGATGGCGGCGTCGGACGCGGTGCCGACGCCGGCGTCCACCAGCACGGGCACATGGGCCTGCTCGATCAGCATGGACAGCATGGCCGGATTCTGGATGCCGAGGCCGGACCCGATGGGCGCACCCAGCGGCATGATGGCGACCGCGCCGGCCTCCTCCAGCCGCTTGGCGGCGACCGGGTCGTCGGCGCAATACACCATCACGTCGAAGCCGTCCGCCACCAGCACGTCCAGCGCCTCGTGCGTCGCGCGCATATCGGGATACAGATGTGGCGGCGGGCCGAGCACCTCCAGCTTGACCAGGTTCCAGCCGCCGGCCTCGCGCGCCAGGCGCAGGGTCCGCACCGCCTCGTTCGCGGTGTGGCAGCCGGCGGTGTTGGGCAGGTAGGTGTAGCGCTTCGGGTCCACATGGTCCTGCAGCATCGGCGCGGCCGGGTCGGACAGGTTCACCCGGCGCACAGCGACCGTCACCATCTCCGCGCCCGACGCCTCGATGGCGGCGGCGGTTTCCTCCAGGCTCTTGTACTTGCCAGTGCCGACCACCAGGCGCGAGCGGAAATTGCGGCCGGCGACGGTCCAGGTGTCCGTGGCTTGGTATCCGTCCATGAACTAGCCTCCTCCGATGAAGTGGACGATCTCGAGCTGGTCGCCCGGCGCCAGCTCGATCGTGTCGTAGTGGGAGCGCGGCACGATGGCCTCGTTCCGCTCCACCGCCACCTTGCGGCGGTCGAGGCCGAGCGCGTCCAGCAGGACGGCGACGGTTTGGCCGGCGGCAACGGGCCGGGCCGCGCCGTTTACGGTGATGGTGCGGTCGCTCATGCCTGGCATATGGACGGGTAGCGCTGCCCCGACAAGCACGCCGGGCCCGGACAGGGGATGCCGGTTAGTCGAACTCGGTCGGCAGGCCGGGGTCGCGGGCATGGACGAACATGCGCCGGAGCTGGCCCGGCAGCACGCGGCCGAGGGACAGGTCGTCCGGCAACTCACGCTCGGCAAACCAGCCGACCTCCGACGTTTCCGGCCCGGTCGCCGCGGTCCCGCCGGTGATATCGCAGATGAAGAAGAACTTGCAGCAGGAGAACACGCCCGATGGGTGCCCCTGCCGGGTCCGGTCCCAGACCGCCGCCAGCTTGCGGACACTGACCTCCAGCCCGCTTTCCTCGCGCATTTCCTTCACGGCGTTCTCGGCCGCGGTCAGGTTCACGTCCGCCCAGCCGCCCGGCAGCGTCCAGCGTCCGGCGTCCGCGACCTCACGCACCATCAGGATGCGGCCAGCCTCGTCGAAGGCCGCCCCGCGCACGTCCACCTTGGGGGTGGCGTATCCGGTCTCGCCCGCGAACAACTCCTCGATGCGTTGGGCCGGCGACGCCGTGTGCGCCGCCATGATCCGGGACGCCAGGGTGCGGAGCATCTCGTAGCGTTCGCGGTCATAGGGGTCACGGACGAAGGCGAGGCCGGTTTGGGCGATGGCTTGCAGTTCGCGCGTCCAGGTCAGCCAATCCGGTTCAGCCATTCGCCCTGTGCCCTCTGCTCCGATATGCCGCACCATGGGCGGGCGGGCGTCGCCGGTGCAATGGAGGGCTTGGCCGGGCTGCGCCGCAAGCCGGACGCCAGCGGGCAGGAACTCAGTCTTTGATCCTGTCTCCGATGGTCGGAGATCGCGCCGTGAAGCCGGCATGGCCGCGGCAGGGGACCGGCCATCAACGGGCCGTGTTGGGCGCAGCGGAAACGCGATGACGGCGCCGGCGTAACAGACACCGGATCATAGCGACACAGCGCCGGACCAGCGAGCGTGCCGCATGCAGCAACACATGCCCGAACGCCGGGCCGGAACAAGGGTCAGGGCGAGTGCACGCTGCATCTAGGGCATCGCTGAAGGAGATGCTGTCCGACCGGCGGCTCGCATCCATGCTGGGCCTGGGGTTCAGCTCGGGCATCCCCTTCCTGCTCGTTTACATAACGCAGTCGGCCTGGCTTTCGGAGGCCAAGGTGCCGATCGAGCTGCTCGGCCTGATGAGCGAGATGACGCTCGCCTACAAGCTTAAGTTCGTCTGGGCGCCGTTCCTAGACCGCTACGACGCACCGGTGCTCGGCCGGTTGCTGGGACGGCGGCGCGGCTGGATCGTCACGTCGCAGATCGCCGTCGCGCTGACCCTGGCCGGGGTGGCATTCGGCGACCCGGCGCATTGGCTCGCCTGGACGATCGTGTTCTCGCTGAGCCTGGGCTTCGCTGGCGCCACCCAGGACGTGGTGATTGACGGATGGCGTATCACCGTGGCGCCGCCGGAGCGGCAGGCGCTGATGTCGTCCTGGGCCGAGATCGGCTGGCGGCTGGGCAACCTCGCGGCTGGCGCCGGCGCACTGTATCTTGCAGACGCATTCGGCTGGCGCGCCGCGTACCTGTGCATGGCCGCGCTGATGGCGCCTGGCATGATCGCCGCCCTGCTGGCGCCGGAACCCCCGCTCGACCGGACTGCCCCGCCCGAGCACTCCGGCGTCGCCGCCACCATTGCCGCACCGATCCGCGAGTTGATCGGCCGTCTCGGACCGCTCGCGATCCCGGTTCTGCTGATGGTTGCCGGGTTCCGCATGCCCGGCTATGTGTCGAGCGCGATGGCGGTGCCGCTGTTCAAGGCGCTGCATTACTCCAACACCGACATCGCCACCGTGACCAAGCTGTTCGGCGTCGGCATCGCCGGCACCTTCGTCGCAAGCTGGGTCGTGCCGCGCATCGGCCTGATGGCAAGCCTGCTGGCCGGGACCGTGTTCGGCTCCGCATCGCACCTGACACTCGCCTACCTTGCAGCCCATGGCGACCATGGCGGGGGAGAGTTCTGGCTGTTCGCCATTGCGGTCTCCATTGACAGCTTCGCCTATGCCTTCGCGTCCATCGTGCTGATCACCTACATGTCGTCGCTGACGTCCACCAAGTATGCAGCGAGCCAGTATGCTCTGTTGACCTCGCTGTGCGCTTTGCCCGGCAGCGTTCTGGCGGGCGGCTCGGGCTTCATGATCGAACGCCTGGGCTTCGAGGGGTTCTTCGTCGCGACTTCGCTGATCGGTGCCCCGGTCGCCGTACTGTGCTGGTATGTCATGCGCCGGCACCGGCAAACGGCGTTGCAGCCGGCAGTTTAGACGGTGGCGCGACTGGGCCGGCCTAGGCGTCCTAGTGCCGGTTGACGGTCCCGTCTAGCGATTGTCAGGAATTGACTTGATGTGGGCGGCTGTCCCCGCCGCCATTGGACGCGCCCCGCCGTCCATGCTACGCCCCGCGCCCATCCGATGCGCCGCCCCATTCCGGCACCCGTGGCGACGTCAGGCATCGAGGAACTCACGTTGAGCCGCATCAAATTCGATCCCGAGGCGATCCGGGCGCTGGCGACCATCCTGAGCGACACCGGCCTGACCGAGATCGAGATCGTCGAGGCCGACAGCCGCATCCGCGTCGCCCGTGCTGCCCCCCCGGTCGTTGCCCCCGTCACCTACGCCGCCCCGCCGCCTGCGGTCGCCGCACCGGCTGCCGCTCCGGCTCCCGCAGCCCCGGCGCCAAGCTCCGCCGGCACAGTCGCCAGCCCGATGGTCGGCATCGCCTATTTGTCGGCGGAGCCTGGCGCGCCCGCCTATGTCACGGTCGGGCAGACTGTGACCGCCGGGCAGACGGTCATGCTGATCGAGGCGATGAAGACATTCAACCAGATCAAGGCTCCGCGCGCCGGCGCCGTCACCAGCATCCTTGTCACCAGCGGCCAGCCTGTGGAGTACGACCAGCCCTTGATGGTCATCGAGTAGCGGCGGTGTTCCACAAGATCCTGATCGCCAACCGGGGCGAGATCGCGCTGCGCATCCAACGCGCCTGCCGCGAGCTGGGCATCCCGACGGTCGCGGTCCACTCGACCGCCGATTCCGACGCCATGCACGTCCGCCTGGCAGACGAGAGCGTATGCATCGGCCCCCCTCCGGCCCGGGACAGCTACCTGAACACTGCCGCCGTGTTGTCCGCCGCAGCCGTCACCGGCGCTGATGCCATCCACCCCGGCTACGGCTTCCTGTCGGAGAACGCGCGCTTCGCCGAGATGGTGGAGGCGCACGGCCTGACCTTCATCGGCCCGTCGTCCGACCATATACGCATGATGGGCGACAAGATCAGCGCCAAGTCGGCGATGGCGTCGCTCGGCGTGCCGCTGGTCCCAGGCTCGGATGGCGAGGTCAGGGACCTGGACGAGGCCCGGGCCGTGGGCGCGCGCATCGGCTACCCCCTCCTGGTCAAGGCCGCGGCCGGCGGCGGCGGGCGCGGCATGAAGGTCGCGCATTCGGCCGACGAGCTGGAAGAAGCCTGGACCGTCGCCCGCACCGAGGCCCGCACCGCCTTCGGCAACGACGCTGTCTATATAGAGAAGTACCTCGACCGCCCCCGCCACATCGAGCTGCAGGTCCTGGCCGACGCCCACGGCAACGTCGTGCATTTCGGCGAGCGAGATTGCAGCCTGCAGCGCCGCCATCAGAAGCTGCTGGAGGAGGCAGGCTCCCCCGCGCTGACCGCGGTGCAGCGGGACGAACTGGGCGCGGTGGTGACGGCCGGGTTGCGCAAACTCGGATACCGCAACGCCGGCACCTTGGAGTTCCTGTATCAAGACGGGCAGTTCGCCTTCATCGAGATGAACACTCGGCTGCAAGTCGAGCATCCCGTAACCGAGATGGTGTGCAGCGTGGACCTGGTGCGCGAGCAGATCAGGGTCGCCGCCGGGCAGGAGCTTGGCTACACCCAGGCGGACGTGCAGTTCCGCGGCCATGCCATCGAATGCCGGGTGATCGCCGAGGATCCCGAAACCTTCATGCCGGCGCCGGGCCGGGTGGACGTGTTCCACGCGCCGGGCGGCTTGGGGGTGCGCGTGGATAGCGCCTTGTATGCCGGCTACGTGGTGCCGCCCTACTACGACAGCATGATCGCCAAGCTGATCGTCCATGCCCCGACCCGGCCCGAGGCCATCGCCAGGATGCGGCGTGCGCTCGACGAATTCGTGATCCAGGGCATCAAGACCAGCCTGCCGCTGCACCGCCGCATCATGGAAGCGCCGGAGTTCGTGTCCGGGGACTATACGATCCATTGGCTGGAGCGGTTCGTCGCGGCATCTGTTTCATAACCAGCGGGCCTGACGGCTTGGCAACGGCTGGCCGCCGGGCCACCTTCTCCGCATGTCGCGCCGCACGATAGACGTCACGCCCGACCTGCTGCTGCGGGCCTACCGCGCCGGGCTGTTCCCGATGGCGGAAACCCGGCATGGGTCGCGGCTGTACTGGCTCGACCCCGAGCTTCGGGGCGTGCTGCCCTTGGACGGGTTTCACCTGCCCAAGCGGCTGCTGCGGACGGTGCTGTCGGACCAATACGAGGTGTCGTCAAACCGGGCCTTCTCGGCCGTCGTCGCAGGGTGCGCGGCGGCGGCGCCGGGACGGCAGGACACCTGGATCAATGCGGATATCGAACGGCTGTTCGGCGTCCTGCACCGGATGGGGCACGCCCATTCCGTCGAGTGCCGGCGGGATGGCGTGCTGGTCGGCGGGCTGTATGGTGTGTCGGTGGGCGGCGTGTTCTTTGGCGAGAGCATGTTCAGCACGGCGCGCGATGCGTCCAAGGTGGCGCTGGTACACCTGGTGGCGCGGATGCGTATGGGCGGCTACACCCTGCTGGACACCCAGTTTGTGACCAACCACCTGGCGCAGTTCGGGGCAGACGAAATACCGCGGGACCGTTACAAGACCCAGCTTGCCGCAGCCGTTGACGCGCCGGCGCGATGGCTGCCTGCCCCTGATCCGGCGGCCCTGAAGGAGGCGATCAGGATGCTCTACGCCCAATCCGCCGTGCGCGGGTCAGTTCCTGGTGCGGCCCTGCCGGGCGCCGCCCTGGCCGGGGACGTGCCGGCATGAAGGTGCTGGCCGTCCTGTTCGCCGCTGCGCTGGCCGCCGGTTCGTGGGCGGTCGCCACGGCGGCTGCCCAGCCGGCTCCTGCCCAGCCAGGCCTCCCCCAGCCTGGCGCTGTCGAGCCTGCGCCGGTCCAGCCGGGGCCGCCTGCCGCCCGCACGGCGGCGCCCGTCCACCCACCGCTGCTGCCGACGCGTGAGGCGTCCGTGCTGTATCGCATCTCTGCCCGTGGCGACCCGCCTATCGAGGTGCGGATCACCAGCCTTCCCGACGCCACCGCGATGCGGATAGACATGCCTGACCGGACCTACATGCTGGTCAACCAGGCCGAGCATCGGATGGCGATGGTGGTGCCGGAAGAGCTGATGGTCATGGACCTGCCGTATCAGGCCGGCGTGCAGGACCAGTTCCTGCTGAACAGCCGCATGAAGTTCACCCGGCGCGGCGTCGAAACCATCGCCGGCGTGCGCTGCACCTCCTGGGACGTGTTGCTGGACGGCAACCGCGCAGTCGCATGCGTGACTGACGACGGCGTGCTGCTCCGTTCCGTCAGCATGGACGCTGAGGGGAAGCGCAGCAGCATCGAGGCGGTCAGCGTGTCCTACACCCCGGCGCCTGCCGCCGATTTCCTGCCGCCCCAAGGGTTCGACCATATGGCCGGGCCAGGCGGGACCAGTGGCGACAGAACGGGCCAATGATGCCGCCCGCCCTTGCCCTGTCGTTGCTGGCCCTGCTTGCCGCCGCAGGCACGGCGGCGGCGCAGGATCGCCCGATGCTGCAGCCCAGCCGCGACGTAGTCATCACCTACCGGGTCGAGGGTGCGGCGGCGTCCGCCATCCCCGGCGGCATTGACGGCCCGTTGCGCTTGTCCTGGGACGCCGCCCACCAACGCCTGCGGGCCGAGGCCGAAGGGCGTCCGCAGGCTGTGCTGGTGGACCTGCCGAACCACACCGCCACCATGCTGGACGACGCGATGCGCGCCGCCGTCGCCCTGCCGGTGCGGGAGCGGGACTTGCAGCCGTTGACCCTGGCCGGAGCGCGGCTGACCCGGCGCGGCACCGGCAATGTCGCCGGCATGGCCTGCACGAATTGGGACGTGGAGTCGCATCGCGGCGCCGGCACGGTCTGCTTGACGGCGGACGGCGTGGCACTGCGGGCTGACGGTGCGGTGGATGGGCGTAAGGGCAGTTTCATCGCCACGAGCGTACGGTATGGCGAGGTCGCACCGGGGCTGTTCACGGCGCCGCCCGGCTACTTCGCCCTGGACCTCGCGGGCCTCGGCCGCCGGTGAGGAACCGGGCCAGCCTGCTGCTGGTTGTGCTGGCAGCTTCGGCGCCGGCATGGGCGCAGGACCGGCCGCCGACGACGCCGACGCGCGATGTGGACGTAACCTACCGGGCGGGGCAGGGGGACAAGGTGGTGCAGCAGCGGTCCAGGTTCCGTGCCTCCGACCAGCGCCTGCGGGTGGATACGCCGACGCCCGGTGTTTATGCCATCGTTGACTATCACGCCCATACGCTTGCGATGGTCAGCGACGCCGAACAGGCTGTGCTGGACATGCCCGCCCCTGCCGGCGCGGCGGCGGGCGGAGTTCCGGCTGGGCCGAGCGGCGCCCGCTTCGTCCGCCGCGGGACGGACCAGGTGGCCGGGCTGACCTGCACCGAGTGGGAGACGACCGATACCGCTGGGCTGCCCACGCTGGCCTGCTTCACCGATGACGGCGTCATGCTGCGCGCCCGGCGCGGCCCCAAACTGCTCGTGGTGGCGGACCGTGTCGCGTATGGAACGCAGGACCCGGCAGTCTTCACGGTGCCGCCCGGCTACGCCCACACCAGCTCCCGGACGCCCCGATGAGCGGCGTCACGCAGTCCAGGCCTGCCCGTACCCCTTATGAGCGGTTCCTGGCGGAACGCGCGCCCTGGACGGACCGGCGCGGACGTTTCGACATCTTGCGGGCTGCAGTGTTCGCGGTGCTGCTGCTGCCGGCGGCCTGGATGGCGTATCGCTGGGGCGCCGGGCTGCTGGGCGCGCGTCCGTTGAATGCAGCGATCCACTCGACCGGCTATTGGGCGGTCTGGATACTGATGGCGGCGCTGACGGTGACTCCGGCCAAGGCGGTGCTCGGCCTGCCCAACCTGGTCGTGGTGCGGCGGCAGATCGGCATTGCCGCCGGCGCATATGCCGGGCTGCACCTGCTGCTGTATGTCGCCGACCAGAACTGGCGGCTGCTGACGGTGGTGACCGAGATCGCGGTGCGGTTCTATCTCACCATCGGCTTCGTTGCCTTCCTGGGCCTGGCCGTGCTGACCTGGACATCGTCGGATTACTGGGTCAAGCGGCTCGGCGCCAAGTGGAAACGCTTGCAGAAGTGGGCCTATGCCATCGGCGTGCTGGCGGCAGCGCACTTCTTCATGCAGTCCAAGGCGGACGTGTCAACGGCGACTGTGGCCGCTGGAGTATTCGCCTGGCTGATGATCTGGCGCCAGTTGCCGGTGGGACGGGACCGCGGCTGGCTGCCGCTGCTCGGCCTAGCCGTTGCGGCGGCGGCTGTGACGCTGGGGGTGGAGTTCGCCTGGTATCGCTTCGCCACCAAGATAGATCCAATGCGGGTGCTGCGCGGCGAGTTCGACCTGACCTACGGCGTCCATGCGGCCGGGCTGGTGCTGGTGCTGGGCATCGTGGCGGCTTTGCTGGCGGAGCTGCGGGCCATCGGCCAGGGCGCGTTCGGGGAGCGGCCGGCTTATGCCGTGCTGGTCTATGCCGCCGGGGCGCTGGTGGCGCCAGCGGTGTGCCTCACGCTTGGGTGGATGACGGACGACCTGCTGCCGGAGGGCGTATCCCCGTTGTGGCCGGTCCTGGTGGGGATCGCACTGTTTGCATTGCTGGGGCTGGCGCGGCATTGGTTGCGCGGCAGCGGCCGGGGCGGGGCGCTCGACCTGTTCTGGGTGGCGGGGGCGCTGTATCCGCTGGCGCTGGTGGATGACCTTGGGATGGCGGCGACGGTGTGCGGCGCCCTGGCCGTGCTGGCCGGCGGCGTGGTCGCCTGGCGGGCTTGGCCGGTATCGCGCGGGGCGGCGCTGCTGGTGCTCCCGTCGGCGCTGGGCGTTGCGGTCGCGGCGGTGGTGCCGCTGCTGGCGATGGCGCCGGGTTAACCTTCTTCTTCGTGGCTTACCTGGCGTGTTGCTGGCCGGTGATGGATGGCTCATCCCCAGCTCTCCTTCTCGCCGCGGCGTCGTCCGTTCAGCACCCGGCGCTCTGGCTGGTCTACGGGTGGCAAAGGGGCAGGGCGTCCGAACAGCCAGCCCTGCCCATAGGCGGCGCCCAGGGCCGCAAGCGCCTCGCACTCCGCCTCAGTCTCGATCCGCTCGGCAACCACCTCGGCCCCGGCCGCGCGCGCGATGGCGATGATCCCAGCAACGAAGGCACGCTCACGTCCGCCCTGTGTCACGCCCGGCACATAGGAGCCGTCGAGCTTGACGATGTCGGCAGGAATGGCCCGCAGCACCCGCACGTCAGCCGCGCCCGCCCCGAAGTCGTCCAAGCAGAACGGGACATTGATCCCGCGCAGCGCGGTGGCGGTCCGGGCTACCTCCTCGATATCCTCCACCTCTGCCGTCTCCGTCATCTCGGCAAGCAGGCGTCCTGCCCGGCAGGCGGGATGTGCGGAGAGTTGCCGGATCAGGCGGTCGCGGAAGGCGGCGCTCTGCACTGATTGGCCCGACAGGTTGAAGGCGACCGGCACCGAAGCCACTAACGCGGCATCGCAGGCAAGACCAACGACGGCCAAGTCCAGCTCGTCGGTCAGGCCAAGGGCCTCGACCAGCGTCACGAACTCCTGCGGAGTGCCGAAGAGACAGCCAGGGATGGGCTTCGGCCGCAGCAGCGCCTCGTAGTGGTGCAGCTTACGGTCAGCGAGCGTTACGACCGGCTGGAACAATAGCTCAAAGCGGCGCTGGGTGATGGCGTGGCGCAAGACTCCGGTTTGGGCCGTGGCTTGCTGCACGTAGCCTGCCAGCCCGCCCGCGAACCCGGCATCGTCCAGCCCGGCGGCACCGCTGCGTGCAAAGACGCTGAGTGCCTGGCGCAAGGCGCGGGCGGCTTGCGCGGGCGTCAGGCCGTCATCCGAGAGTAGGAGGCTCCGCGAGGTCACCTCGACGGGCGCCACGCGCTGGGCGCGGAGCGCAGCCTCAAGTGCGGCGGCAACCGCCGGGAGGCTCGACTGGCCTTCTATCCCGAGCAACCCGTAACGGCCTGGGGCGACCTCGCTGGCGACAGCATGAGGAACGACCGTCTGCAACGCGGAGCTGATCGCAATCCCGAGCGACGCGGCGTCGCAGCCGTGGGATGTGACTTCGACCAGGCCGAGATCGTACGGCGTCGCCGCCTGCAAGCGCCTCGCCGCGGTGCGTGCAAATTGAAGCGAGGACATCATCTGCGGCAGGTCCGGCATCGCGGGCAGGACTGAGAAGGTGAGGCACAGGCGGACTGGACAGCCGGCGGGAGACAGCACGAGGCCGGCAAGGGCAAGCTGCGTCCGCTCGCGGTCGGCAAGGCGGATCAGCACCGGCGACAGGCGGCCTTTCCGCGAGAGGACCAGCAGCGCCATGTCGAGCGCCGGGTGGTCCAACGGGTCAACCATGTCATGGACGGGGGAGCCGACGAACGCCTCCGGCGCCCGCGCAAACCTGGCCCTCAGCGCACCCGCGGCATACGTGATTTCACCGCCAGCCTCAACCTCGACCACGAAGTCTGCGGCGGCAAAGGCGAAGGCGACGAAACGCTCGTTGTTGTCGGCCCGGCGGAGCAGGATGGGGTCAGACGGACTGGAGACGCTCGGTTGGACCTTCATGTGATGCAACGTCTCCGCACCACCAAAGGCGCGTCTGGCATGGTTTGGATGGCGCAAAGCAAATCTGCAAGCGTTCCGTCCAACTCGTTGGGTTGGCAAACGAAGATCGGGTAATCCACAATGATATCGCAAAGAAAATAGGCTCGTAAAAGTACATTATTCATAATACCTATCAAGTCCTGCTTACCGAAAACCGGTCATTGTTTATGGTGTCACAAGAAGCTCTTCATTGCGACTTGTTCATCCTACACGGTAAAAATTACTGCGCGATAAATAACGGTGGCGTCCCGGTATCAGCTTCCATACCGGACGAGGGCGCTTCCTATTGGAACCGGGTGGCCAGAATCTGAAATTTCTCGTAGCGGCTAACCGCAGCTTCCCTGCAACCAGCCTTCCATGCCGGGAGCTGCCGACCTCACCCCAGCCCCTTCGCCGCCGTCTGCACGTCGGCCGCATGGCCAGGCACCTTCACCTTGCGCCAAATCCGCGCGATCCGGCCATCCCGGTCAACCAGCACCGTGCTGCGGTCAATGCCCATGTAGGTCTTGCCATACATGGATTTCTCCACCCACGCCCCATACGCCTCGGTGACGCCGCCGGGGTCGGAGGCGAGCGGGAAGGAGAGGGCATACTTCTCGGCGAACCGCTCAATGGCCTTCATCGGGTCCTTGGACACGCCAATCACCTCCACGCCGATGCCAGCCAGGTCGCCCAGCGCCTCCTGGAACGCCTGCGCCTCCTTGGTGCAGCCCGGCGTGTCCGCCTTGGGGTAGAAGTACAGCACGAAGGGCCGCCCCTGCAGTCCGGCCAGGCTGACAGTACGGCCGCTGCTGGCCGGCATCTCGAACGCTGGCGCGGCGTCGCCCTCGGCAATGCTCATTCTGGGACTCCGATGTGCCTGATGAATGCGCCGCGCACCTGCGCCGCCGTTGCGTCCATGATGGCACGCAGGGCCGGCAGGTCCAAGCCGGCGCTGGCAACGCGCAGCAGCGCTTCCGCCGCGGAGGACGGCAGGTCGGCGGCGCCGCGCCCGACGGTGATGCGGACCATGCTCTGCACCGTGCGCCACAGGCGGTCCGCTTCCGTCAGCATCGCCGCATCGGCGCCGGGCAGGTGGCCGGCAGCCGCGAGGGCGTGGAGGCCGTCCCGCGTCGCCTGGCAGCGGGGACGGACGCCGTGGATGAGCTGCAAGGTTTGGGCAATGAACTCGACCTCGATCCCGCCGCCGGGCCGCAGCTTGGTGTCCCAAGGGCCGGTCGCCGGCAGGTCGCGCAGCAGGCGCCCGCGCATTGCGGCGGCGTCGGCCCGGGTCGCCGCGGGGTCGTGTGGGGCAGCCAGGGCCTCGGCAATGGCGGCTTCCACCCGGGCGCGCATGGCCGGGCCGCCGGCGACAACGCGGGCGCGGGTCAACGCCATGCTCTCCCAGGTCCAGGCGTCCTGGGCGTGGTATTGCCGGAACGCGGCGAGCGACACCGCAACTGGGCCTTTGTTGCCGGACGGCCGCAGGCGCATGTCCACGTCATACAGCGCGCCTTCTGCCCCTAGTGCGGTCAGCGCCGCGACGTAGGCGTGGGCTGCGCGGATGAACCATTGGCTGGACGGTGCCGGGCGGCGCCCGGTGCTTTCGGTCACGCCAGGCGGGTGGGTGTAGATCATCATCAGGTCCAGGTCCGACCCGGCCATCATCTCCCGGCTGCCGGCCTTGCCCAGCAGCACCACCGCCATGTCGCCGCCGCGCAGCGTGCCATAGCGGTCCTGGTGCCCGGCCAGCACGGCCGGCAGCAGCAGGGACAGCGCCGCATCCGCCAGGGCGGAGCGCCCCAGCCCGGCCCCGTCCACGTCCAGCCAGCCCTCCATCTGGGCGACGCACAGGCGGAACTCCTCCGCCCGGACTTCCCGCCGGATGATGGCCAGCACGTCCTCCAGGCTGGAAGCGCCAGCAAGGCGGCCGGACAGCAAGGCGTACGCGTCAGGGGTGGCGTCGCCTGGATGCAGCAGCCCTTCCAGCGCCGCCGGCACCCGCGCCAGGTGGTCGGCCAGTTGCGGGGCGGCGCCCAGCACGGCGGCGATGCGGACCATCAGCTCCGGGTTGCGCTGGATCATGGACAGCAGCGGCACCCCGGCCGGCAAGCGCGACAGCAGCTGGTCCAGCCGGGCAAAGGCGGCGTCGGGGTCGGCCTGCGCCGACAACGCCCGCAGCATCCCCGGAAGCACGGCGTCCAGCAGCTCCCGCGACCGGGCGGAGCGCAGGGCGCGCAGCCGGCCCGCATGCCAGCCGCGCAGGGTCGCGATCATCCCGGCGTAGTTCCTGAACCCCATGCGGTCCAGCGCGGCCACGGTTTCCGGCGGCTGGTCCATGCCGCTCAGGTCCAGCACGCGTCCCGCGCCGTGGGGATCGCCGGGCAGGTCCGGAACCGCCTCGAACACCGCGGCATAGCGATGCGACACCCGGGACAGGTGGAGCAGCAGGTGCGCCTGCAGCGCCGCCGCGTCAGCACAGCCCATGAAGGCGGCGAAGCGTTTCATCTCCGGCGCCTTCTCCGGCAGCGCATGGGTTTGGCGGTCGTTCACCATCTGCAGCCGGTGCTCGGCCCGGCGCAGCACGCGATAGGCCACGGTCAACTCCGCGCCGGCCCGGCGCGGCAGGTGCCCGGCGCGGACCAGCCGGCGCAGCGCGCCCAGGGTCGTGGGGTCCCGCAACGCCGGGTCGCGCCCGCCCCAGACCAGTTGCAGCGTCTGCGCCGCGAACTCGATCTCGCGGATGCCGCCCTGGCCCAGCTTGAGGTCGAAGCCTGCGAGGTCCGCCGACAGCCGGCCCAGGCCCTTGTGGTCGTTGATGCGGCGCTTCATGCCGTGGATGTCGGCGATTGCGGCGAAATCCAGGCCGCGCCGCCACACAAAGGGCCGGATCGCCTGCAAGAACCCTGCGCCGACCTGTAGGTCTCCAGCCACAGGCCGGGCCTTTATCATCGCGGCGCGCTCCCAGTTCTGGCCCATGCTCTCGTAATATGCGATGGCCGCGGGCAGGGCGACGGCGGGTGGCGTCGCCGCGGGATCGGGACGGAGGCGGAGATCGGTGCGGAACACGTATCCGTTTGCGTCACGCGTTTCCATGAGGGCAACTAGGGCGCGCGCCGCGCGTGTGAACACTGCGCCCAGGGTGTCGCACCGTCCCGGCTGCGCATCGGGGTCGTAAAGCAGCACGAGGTCAATATCGCTGGAATAATTCAGTTCGCGCGCACCCAGCTTACCCATGCCAAGTACCGTCAGGCCGCAGCCCCGGGGGGGATCGGCTGGGTCGGGCAGCGCGATCTCCCCGGCGTCGTGGGCCGCGCGCATGAGGTGCGCGACAGCGAGGCTCAACGCGCGCTCGGCCAGGTCGGACAGGGCGGCCGTCACGGCAGCCTGGCCCCACATCTCGCCCACGTCGGCGATGCCCGCCGCCAAGGCGACCCGACGCTTGGCCTGGCGCAGCGCGGCGGCCACCTGGGCACGCGGGGCGGTGAACGGCACGGCGGCAAGGGCGGCCATTGCCTGCCTGGTTGCCTCAGCCGGCCCGGCGTCCAGGACAGTGGGCAGCACGTCGGCCTCCCGCAGCAGCAGGTCGGCCAAGTAGGGACTGCCGCCGCCCAGCGCCGCGAGGGCTGCCGCACCCTCCGGCGACACGGCGAGGGCGGCATGCTGCGGGCCGAGCGCGGCGTATCGCTCGGCCAGGCGGTTCGCCGCCGCGGGGTCGCCGGGATGCGGCCATGAGCGAAGCGGCAGAGGTGCAGGACCGTTCATCGGAGCCAAAGGTGGCTGCCGCGCCGCCCCTGCGTCAACCGGCGACGGCGCCGAAGCCTCGGTCGGGCCTGCGGCGGCTATGGCTTGCGCTGGCGTGGCTGGCCAGTGCGGCGCTGTCCCTGCTGGTCGGCGCGGCGGTGCTGCTCGCCGCGGCGGCGTTGGTGCTGGTCTGGCGTTCGGCGCAGGGTCCGGTGGACGTGACCTGGCTTGTCCGCCAAGCAGCCGCCCGCGTCGGCAACCCCGCTGACCCGAACCGCCCGCGGGTCGGCCAGGTGACTGTGCAATGGCTCGTCTTCGACAAGGGAGACGGGCGTCCCTTGCAGGTGGACCTGCGCGGCTTGGAGATCATGGGCCGCGGCTCCGTGCCCGCCGCCACCCTGTCCCACGCGCAGGTGCTGCTGTCCCCCGCAGCGCTGCTGCACGGTGAGGCGGCCCCGCGCGCCGTCGTGCTGGACGGGCTGCGCCTGCGTCTGGTGCGGGACCAGCAGGGCCGGGTGGACTTGGATGACGGCACGCCGGCGGAGCCGGGGCCGCCCGCGGAGTCCCTGGGCGAAACCATCGCCTTGCTGCGCCGGCCCGTCGGGGCCGAGGCGCCCGGCAATGGCACCTCCATCAAGACCATCCTGGCCCAGCTTGCCACGGTTCAGGCGCGCGATGTTGATGTGGAGATGCGGGACCGCCGTCTGGGCGCCGTCCTGCGCCTGGACAAGGGCGGCGTGGACCTGCGCCGCCAGCCCGGCGGCGGAGTCCTAGGCACCGCCAACCTCCGCCTGTCGGTCGGCGATGTGTCATCCGACCTGACGCTGCGGGCCGAGCTGGGGGAGGCAGGGGCAGGAACCCGTGTGACCGCGGCGCTGTCGCCGGTGTCGCCTGCTGCCCTTGCCCGTGCCGCGCCGGGGCTGGCGCCGCTCGCGCCGGCGGACACGCTGATCGGGGCATCCGGCACGCTGGATTTGTCCCCCGGCCTGGCGCCGCGCAGCGCCACGGTAAAGGCCGACGCCGGGACCGGCAGCATCGTCCTGCCTGATGCGTCGGTGCCGTTCGAGGGGATGTCCCTGGCCGCCACCGCGTCCTGGAACGGCCCGGAGGCGTGGCGCGCTCCGGACCGGCTGGATGTCGGCAAGGCCCAGGCCGTCGTGGCCTCCCCACGCGGCGGCTGGCCCACGACCATCGCGGCGTCCGGTCAGGCGGTCAGGGATGCCGCCGGCATCCATGCCGACGTGATGGCCACGCTGGACCATGCGGCCTTTGCCGATCTGCCGGCGATGTGGCCTGCGGTGTGGGGCGGCCACACCCGGCCCTGGATTACCGAGAACCTGACGTCCGGCACCGCCCGCAACGGCCGCATCACCGCCACGGTCCAGGCGGCGGCAGACGGGTCCGGGGTGCGGCTGACCGCTGCCGAGGGAACGCTGCTGGGCGGCGACGTGATGATCCACTGGCTGCGCCCGGTCCCGCCCATCGAGCACGCGCAAGCCGTGCTGACACTGGTGAACCCGGATGTGCTGGAGATTGCCATCCCCAGCGCACGTCAGGGGACGGCGGTGCTGTCCAACGGCATGGTCCGGATCAAGGGGTTGTCGGTCAAGGACCAGGACCTGGCGCTGGCCGCTGACATCACCAGCACCGTGCCGGAACTGCTGACGCTGCTGAAGCATCCCCGGCTGCACCTGCTGGACCGCAAGCCCATCCCCATCCAGCGGCCGGCGGGAACCATGTCCGGCACCCTGCGCATTACCCTGCCGCTGGAGCATAATCTGGTGTTCGAAAGCCTGGACATTCACGCCAAGGGCCGGTTCACCGGGCTGCGGCTGGGCGGGCTGATCGCAGGCCGGGACCTGGACCGTGGCGATCTAGCGATAGACGTGACGCAGAATGGACTGCACGCAGACGGCCAGGCCACGGTGGGTACCATTCCCGCCGCGGTGTCGGTTGACATGAACTTCCGCAACGGCGGTCCGGCCGATGCGGTGCTGCAGGCGACGGCAGCCGGCCAGGCCACAGCAAAGCAGTTGGTGGCGGCAGGGCTGGACTTTGGCGGCATTGCAGGTGTTGGGCAGGCAGACTTCAAGGTGGCCTATGCCGCGCAGCGGGATGGGCACGCCAGCGTCCAGGTGCAATCCGACATGCGGGACATGGCGCTGGCGCTTGCCGGCTGGACCAAGGCGCCGGGCCAGCCCGCCACGGCTAACGTGCAGCTCGTGCTGCGCAAAGACAAGCTAGAGGGCATACGCGACCTGGAGGCGCACGGACCGGGTATGGAGGTACGCGGCCGGGTGGAGATGGTGGGCGACCGGCCGCTGCGCCTGGTGCTGGACCCGATCCACCTTGGACCCACCCGTGCCCGTGGCGAAGTACTATTGCCATCCAATCCCGGCGATCCCATCCGCGCCACCCTGAGCGGCTCCGTGCTGGATTTGGCGCCCAGCCTGGCCCGCCCCAAGCCGGCGTCGCAGTCCCGCAGCGTGCGGGGGGAGCCAGGGACGCCGTTCGTCGCCGACGTGCGCTTCGATAAGGTTCTGCTGGCCAAGGAGCGGGGCATCGGCTCCGTCACGGCCCATGCCGAAAGTGACGGCCGCCGCTTGAACGTGCTGCACATGCAGTCGAGCGGCCGGGAGGCGGTCCGGCTGAATATCGTGCCGCGCGGGAGCGGGCGGGCTATCAGCTTGCGAACTGCCGACGCCGGCGGGCTGGCGCGGGCGTTGGACCTGACGGACAGCGTGGATGGCGGCACCCTGGTGCTGGAAGGGACCTACGATGACAGCCTTGCCGACCCGCCGCTATCGGGCACCGTGGCGCTCAACAACTTCCATGTCCAGGACGCGCCCGTGTTCGGCAAGTTCCTGCAGGCGCTCACGGTGTATGGCATCGGTGAGGCGATGAGCGGCCCGGGGCTGCTGTTCAGCCAACTGACGATGCCGTTCCGCTGGGAGGGCGGCGTGCTGACGCTGCGGGATACGCGGGCGTTCAGCACTTCCCTGGGCGTAACGGCAGAGGGGCGGATTGACACCGTTGCCGGTACGCTGGACCTCAAGGGGACCGTCGTTCCGGCTTATGCGGTGAACTCTGCCCTGGGGCGCCTGCCGCTGATCGGCAGGCTGTTCAGCCCGGAGCGGGATGGCGGCCTGGTGGCGGTGAACTACTCCTATCGCGGGCCGATCAAGAATGCGTCGGTGTCGGTCAACCCGCTCTCGGCGCTGACACCGGGGTTTATGCGCAGGCTGTTCAACATATTCGACTAGGGGGGCGGGATGGGAAAGTCTGGGATGGACGTGCAGGCGATCCTGTTCGACGTGTTCGGCACAGTGGTGGACTGGCGCGGCAGCCTGATCGGGGAGCTGTCGGCCTGGGGCGCCAAGCGGGGGATTGGGGCAGACTGGACCGGGCTGGTGGACACCTGGCGCGGCGCCTACGCGCCCAGCATGGACCGGGTACGGCGAGGGGAGCTGCCCTGGACCAAGCTGGATGCGCTGCACATGGCGACGCTGCGCGAAATTGGGCCGCGGTTCGGGTTGGTGGGGGTATCCGACGCGGACCTGGATTGGGTGAACCGCGGCTGGCACCGGCTGCGGCCCTGGCCGGATTCGGTTCCGGGGCTGCGGGCGCTGCATTCGCGCTACATCCTGGGGCCGCTTAGCAACGGCAACGTGTCGCTGCTGGTGGACATGGCGCGGGGTGCCGGGCTGCCGTGGGACGTGATCCTGGGGGCTGAGGTGTTCGGGCACTACAAGCCCGATCCGGAGACATACCTGGGTGCCTGCCGTTTGCTGTCGCTAGAGCCGGGTCAGGTGATGCTGTGTGCGGCGCACAACCATGACCTGGCGGCGGCGCAGCATCTGGGGCTGCGGACGGCGTTCATCCCGCGGCTGACGGAGTATGGGCCGTTGCAGGTGCGGGACTTCGGGCCGGAAGGGGAATGGGACGTGGTTGCGGCGGACATGGAGGATTTCGCCGGGCGGATGGCGGCGTAGGTTCTTCTCCCTCTCCCCCCGGGAGAGGGCCGGGGTGAGGGAAGCCGCACGCGCCCCTCGTGGCCTGCATAAGAACGGCCTGCGCGTGTCTGCTGTAAATAGGGCTAGCGCTGCTTGGTTTCCCACACCCCAACCCTCTCCCGGAGGGAGAGGGGGCAGGAAGCGTCTACGCGGGACGCACCAGCCGGTGCTGCTTCTTGCCGGCGGACAGCTTCACCGCCCCGTCCCGCAGGTCCGTTGCCGACACCGTGGCCGCCTCGTCCGTCAGCGCCACGTCGTTGACCCGGGCACCGCCGCCCCGGATCAGGCGGCGGGCCTCGCCCAGACTCAACACCAGGCCGCTGTCGGCAAACAAGCGAATGGCGGCGATGCCGGCATCCAGGTCTGCTGCGTTCACGGTATGGGTGGGCAGCGTATCCGCGGCGGCCCCATTCTCGAATGCTTGCCGGGCGGTTTCCGCCGCTGCTGCTGCCGCCTCGGCTCCATGTGCCAGGGTCGTTGCGGCTGTCGCCAGCACCTTCTTCGCCTCGTTGATCTCCGCGCCGGGCAGCGCCTCCAGCCCGGCGATCTCCCGCAACGGCAGGTCGGTGAACAGGCGTAGGAAGCGGCCCATGTCGGCGTCGTCGGTGTTGCGCCAGAACTGCCAGTAGTCGTAGGGCGACAGCCGCTCGGCAGCCAGCCACACCGCACCCCGGGCAGTTTTGCCCATCTTGGCGCCGCCGGCGGTCGTGATCAGTGGGGTCGTGAGGCCGAAGACCTGCCGTCCCTCCGTGCGCCGCACCAGCTCGACGCCGGACACGATGTTGCCCCACTGGTCCGACCCGCCCATCTGCAGGACGACGCCTTGCCGCCGGTTCAGCTCGCGGAAGTCGTAGCTTTGCAGGATCATGTAGTTGAATTCGAGGAACGTGAGCGGCTGCTCGCGTTCGAGGCGCAGGCGCACGCTGTCGAAGGTCAGCATCCGGCCAATCGTGAAGTGCGGGCCAACGTCCCGCAGCAGCTCGATGTAGCCGAGCTTGTCCAGCCACTCCGCGTTGTTCTGCATGGCGGCATCCGAGGGTCCGTCGCCGAACTGCACGAAGGGCGCGAGGCAGCGGCGGATACCAGCCATGTTGGCGGCGATGCGGGAGTCGTCCAGCATCTGCCGGGCCTCGTCCTTGCCCGAGGGGTCGCCGATACGGGTGGTGCCGCCGCCTATCAGCGCCACCGGCCGGTGCCCATGCCGCTGCATCAGCCGCAGCAGCATAATCTGCACGAGGTTGCCGACATGCAGGCTGTCCGCCGTGCAGTCAAAGCCGATGTAGCCGCCGACCGGCCCGGCGCTCAGCGCCTCGTCCAGCGCGGCCTTGTCGGTGCACTGGTGGATGAAGCCGCGGGCGGCGGCCTCGATCAGGAAGGGGCTGGCGAGCATGGGCTGGTTGATCCTGTGCTGGCCGGGTCTGGCGCCCGGCGCTTGGGTGCTGCATAGCGGAAGGCGATGCCAGACCAAAATCCCCGGTTTCCGCGCTCTACTCCCATTGTGCCGCGCAGGCTTGGTCAGTCGGTGCGGCGGGTCGGGCTGCATATCCCCTGGCGGGCGGACCTGTATCACCGGGCACTGACTCTGCGATGGTGGCAGTTCCTGGGACTAGGCTGCGTGATCTACCTGGTGATCAACGTCCTGTTCGCCGGGCTATATCTCCTGCAGCCCGGCTCGATAAGCGGCGCGCGGCCCGGCGGCTTCGCCGACGCATTCTTCTTTAGCGTCCAGACCATCGCCACTATCGGCTACGGCCAGATGTCGCCGGCCACGCTGTATGCCAACTCGCTCGTGACGGTCGAGACAATGACCGGGCTGGTGTTCCTGGCGCTGTCCACCGGCGTCGTGTTCGCGCGCATCAGCCGGCCCACGGCACGGGTGGTGTTCGGCCACGTCGCCACTGTTGCGCCGCAGGACGGGGTGCCGACGCTCAGCTTCCGAATCGGCAACGAACGGAGCAGCCAGATCCTGGAGGCCGCCGTCACCGTGACGCTGCTGCGCTACGAGCGCACGCAGGAGGGCGTCGCGTTCCGGCGGTTCTATACCCTGCCGCTGGCACGGTCGCACACTCCGGTCTTTGCACTGACATTCACCGTCATGCACCACATCGGCCCGGACAGCCCGATGCACGGGGCGACCGCCGCAAGCCTGGCCGCGGAGGATGCGGAACTGCTGATCTCGGTGACAGGGATCGAGGAGACGACGTCCCAGACCGTCCATGCCCGGCATTCCTACCTGCCAGACGAGATCCTATTCGGACACCGGTTCGCCGACATCTTCTCAACCGATCCCGATGGGACCAGGGTCATTGACTACACCCGGTTCCACGAGACGGGGCCGGCGTAGGGACGCCGCTTGCAACGGTGCAAGGCGGAAATGCGCCAGCAATCTCTGCCGAGGGCTGACGCATCCCGTCGGCGGATGGCGCTGCGATGATCCGCCCTACGCCACTCTCAGTCCGCCGCGAGCGCCAGCGCCTTGCGCGCCAGGATCTGTCCCACATGCTCCTCGATGGCAAGGCCGACGTGTTCCGCATGGGTCGCGAAAACGTGGTCAGCCCCGGGATACACGCGGTAATCCACCTGGACGTTCTTTTGCGTGTTCAGCTTGTCCACCAGCTTCCGCACCGATGGCTCCGGTACCAGCTCGTCCGCTTCGCCGTGCAGCATCAGGCCGCCGCAGGGACAGGGGGCCAGGAAGCCGAAATCGTAGTGGCTGGCGGGCGTGGCGACGCTGACCCAGCCGCTGATCTCAGGCCGGCGCATCAGGAGCTGCATGCCGACGAAGGCGCCGAAGGAGTAGCCGCTGATCCACAGGCCCGAGGAGTTCGGGTTGACCATCTGCATCCAGTCCAGCGCCGCCGCGGCGTCGCTGATCTCGCCGAAGCCGCCGTCATACTTGCCCTGGCTGCGCCCGACGCCGCGGAAGTTGAAGCGCATGACGCTGAAGCCGAGCTTCTGGAACGACTGATACATCGTGTAGGCGATGCGGTTGTTCATCGTCCCGCCGTGCATGGGGTGCGGGTGCAGGATCAGCGCGAGCGGCGCGCCGGTTTCCTTGGAGTGGTGGTAGCGTCCCTCAAGCCGCCCATCAGGGCCGGCGAACATCACCTCAGGCATGGCGTTCCAAATCTTTCTGTTCCCCGCGGCCAGTCACGGCCGGCGGTCGCTGCGGTAGCTAGTGTGGGCGGCGCTGCCCCGCCCCCCGGATTGACCCAGGCGGCTGGACCGGCTTAGCTGAATTGTGGCATGGCCTTCTCGGCATCCCTATGTTAGCGCCGGGACAGTGCAGTTGCACCGCCACGGAAGCCGCGCGGAATATACGCGGCATCGTCCAGTTTTACATAACGGAAATGTCGCATGGCATTCATGTTTTTGCGTGAAGCGATCGGGGCCTACCGGCAACGTGACCCCGCAGCCCGGTCCTGGATCACAGTTTTGCTATGCTACCCCGGCCTGCACGCGGTGCTCTGGCATCGGTTGGCGCACCGGCTCTGGCACCGTGGGTTGTATTTGCCAGCTAGGTTCACCTCGAACCTGGGCCGCTGGCTGACAGGGATCGAGATACACCCGGCTGCACGCATCGGCCGCCGTCTAATTATTGACCATGGCATGGGAGTGGTGATCGGCGAGACTGCGGAGGTCGGCGACGACGTTTACCTGTATCATCAGGTGACCCTGGGCGGCACCAGCAGCGAGCAGGGCAAACGGCATCCCACAGTGGGCAACGGCGTCATCATCGGTGCCGGGGCAAAGGTCCTGGGCAGCATCCTCGTCGGCGACGGCGCCCGGGTTGGCGCAAACGCCGTGGTCGTGCAGCCGGTCGCTCCGGGCGTGACCGTGGTCGGCATTCCCGCCCGCCCCGTCGAGCGCGACCCGGTGCAGCGGCGGACTGCTCCGCCGCCGGCGCCGGTCTTCGTCGCTTACGGCACTCCCTGCGAGGAGACTTTGGACCCCCTGGTCCGCAACATGGAGGCGTTGCGCGCCGAGATGCTGGCCCTGGAGGCGCGTGTGTCTGCCATGCAGCGGTCCCCCGCTGCGGAGTAGCGGCATGGCTTACCTGGACGCCAACGCGACCGAGCCGCTGCGGCCGGAGGCGCGTGCGGCGGCCATCGCGGCGATGGACCTAGTGGGCAACCCGTCTAGTATCCACTCCGCCGGTCGTGCCGCGCGCCGAGTGCTGGAAGATGCGCGGGCGGCCCTCGCCGGTAGGTATGGCGTTGCGCCAGGGTCAGTCGTGTTCACGTCGGGCGGGACGGAGGCGAATGCGCTTGCGATCCATGCGTTGCGGGCGGGACGCCGGGTGATCATAGGTGCAACGGAACACGATGCCGTGCGTGCGGCGGCGCCGGATGCCCAGGTGCTGCCGGTTGATGCGGCGGGTGTGGCCGACTTGGGCCTTCTGGCGGAGCTGTTGGCGCAGGGGCCGGCACTGGTCTGCCTGATGCTGGCCAACAACGAGACCGGCACGCTCCAGCCAATCGAAGCCGCCACGGCGCTGTGCCGCCGGCATGGCGCGTTGCTGCATGTGGACGCCGTGCAGGCGGCGGGCCGCATCCCGATGGCGATGGCTGGGGACGGCATGGCGCTGTCGTCCCATAAGCTGGGCGGGCCGAAGGGCGCCGGAGCGCTGCTGCTGGGTCCTGGGGTTGACGTGGGGCCGCTGGTGGCCGGCGGCGGGCAGGAACGTGGGCGCCGCGGCGGCACCCCGGCGCTGCCGGCCATCGCCGGGTTCGCGGCAGCGGCCAGTGCGCCGATGCCGGAGGTGGCCGGGCTGCGCGACGCGGCTGAGGCTGCTGCCGTTGGCTGCGGCGCGGTCGTGCTCGGTGGCGCGCACCGGCTGCCGAACACGGCCTGCCTGGCTCTGCCGGGGGTGCGAGCGGACACGCAGGTGATCGCGCTGGACCTGGCCGGGGTGCAGGTGTCGGCAGGGGCGGCATGCAGCAGCGGCAAGGTCGCAGCTAGCCATGTGCTGCAAGCCATGGGATGCGGCGAGCTGGCCGGGCAGGCGATCCGGGTCAGCCTGCCCTGGAATGCTACCGAGGCGGATGTTGCGGCATTCGCACGGGCCTATGCCGATATGGCGGCCCGGCTGCGTAAGGTGGCAGCATAGCCGGACCTCGCAGCAGCTTGCCGCAACGGAGAGCCATCATGTCACCACGCCTGGCGTTTGCCTGCCTGCTCGCAGCCCTGCCCGTGGCGGCCGGCCCCGCCGCGGCGAAGGTTTGCATTGACGAGGGCACGATCACGAGCCTGCAAGTCTCAGGCAGCGGCCCGGAGTCGCAATGGCTACAGATCAAGCTGAACCAGCGGGCGAATTACGTTGCGACTACTGCCGCACTGCCTGCGGTGTTCAGTGGATACGCCTCGTTGTTGACGGCGGCCTACTTCGCTGGCCGGCCAATCCGGGTCGGCTATGAACAGGGGCCGACCAGCAACAACATCCAGTTCCTGGAGGTGCCGACACAGGGCGCGGTATCCCCGACTGCTGGGTGCCCGGCTCACGGTGGCCCAGCCGCCGGGCGCTGACGGCCGGTCACTGCCTGGCGTCTGCGCTGGCCTGTTGCGGCGGCTTGGAGACGGGCCGGCTGCGCCACATATCGGCACCATGCGCCCCAACCGCCCCGTTTACCTGGACAACCAGGCCACTACCCCCTGCGACCCCCGCGTAGTCGCGGCGATGCTGCCGTGGTTCACCGAACGCTTCGGCAACCCGCACAGCGCCGAGCACGGCATGGGCCAGGACGCCGCTGCCGCCGTAGAGGCCGCACGGGCGGACGTGGCCGCCCTGATCGGCGCGGAGCCGCGGGAGATCGTCCTGACCTCCGGCGCCACGGAGTCCAACAACATCGCCATTAAGGGCGCTGCCCGGTTCGCCGCCTCGCAGGACGACCCACGCCGCCGGATTGTCACGGTGGCGACTGAGCACAAGTGCGTCCTGGAGAGCGTCGCCGACCTGGCCGGCGAGGGGTTCGAGCCGGTGGTGCTGCCCGTCGGTCCCGATGGCCTGCTAGACCCGGACCTGCTGCGCGAGGCGCTGCGGGTTCCGACGCTGCTGGTCAGCGTGATGGCCGTGAACAACGAGACCGGGGTGGTGCAGGACATCACGGGCCTGGCTGCCATAGCCCGGGCCGCCGGCGCCCTGTTCCACACCGACGCCGCACAGGCTGCAGGCAAAATCCCGCTGGATGTGCGCGAGGGGGGCGTGGACCTGCTGAGCCTGAGCGGTCACAAGCTGTATGGCCCCAAGGGCGTAGGCGCCTTGTATGTCCGCCGCCGCCCGCGCGTGCGGCTGCAGCCGCTGTTTTCTGGCGGTGGGCAGGAGCGGGGGCTGCGCTCCGGCACCTTGCCGACGCCGCTCGTGGTCGGCCTGGGCGAGGCGTGCCGGCTGGCGCGGGAGGAGATGGCGGCGGATGCCGAGCGGCTGGCAGCCCTGCGCGACAGGATGCTGGCGTCGTTGCGCCGCGGGATGCCCGGCATTGTCTTGAACGGCTCTACGCGGCACCGCATTCCCGGTAACCTCAACCTGACGCTGCCTGCGCCGGCCTTGCACCTGTTGCGTGCGGTGCCGGACCTGTGCGCGTCAACCGGGTCGGCGTGCAGTTCCGCCGAGGTCGAGCCATCCTACGTCCTGCGCGCCCTCGGCCTGTCAGACGACGCGGCTTCGCACACCTTGCGCCTGGGACTAGGACGCTTTACCTCCGCCGCCGATGTTGATTGGGCGGCTGACGCCCTTCTTGACGCCGTCCACCAGTATGCCGAGGCCCAGTGATGCCCAAGATGACCTTCGTCGAACGCAACGGCGCCGCGCGCGAGGTGGACGCGCCGCTCGGCCTGTCCGTGCTGGAGATCGCGCATCGCCATGGGGTGGACATCGAGGGGGCGTGCGAGGGATCGCTGGCGTGCAGCACCTGTCACGTGGTCGTGGACGGTGCGTGGTTTCCCAAGCTGGCCAAGCCGACTGAGGACGAGGAGGACATGCTGGACCTGGCCTTCGGGCTGGAGCAGACCTCGCGCCTGGGATGCCAGATCGTGATGACGCAGGCGCTGGATGGGCTGGTGGTGAAGCTGCCGGCTGCCACGCGCAACGCGCAGGGATAGGGGAGCGCGGCCATGCGGATCGTCGCCGCAATGTCGGGCGGCGTGGACAGCAGCGTGGTCGCCGGGCTGCTGCAGGAGGCTGGGCATGAGGTGATCGGCGTTACCTTGCAGCTTTATGACCATGGCGCTGCCGCCAAGCGCCGGGGCGCTTGCTGCGCCGGGCAGGATATCCATGACGCACGGGACGTAGCGGACCGGCTGGGCATCCCGCATTACGTCATTGATGCGGAGGCGCGGTTCCGGGCGGCCGTGATCGGGGACTTTGCCAACAGCTATGCCGCCGGGCAGACGCCGGTGCCGTGCGTCCGATGCAACATGACGGTGAAGTTCACCGACCTGCTGGGGATGGCGCGCGACCTTGGGGCTGAGGCGATGGCGACGGGTCATTACGTCCGCCGGGTGGACGGGTCTGCCGGGCCGGAGCTGCACCGTGCCGCCGATCCGGCGCGGGACCAGAGCTGGTTCCTGTTTGCCACCACCCGGGACCAGTTGGCCTACTCGCGCTTTCCGCTTGGCGACATGCCGGATAAGGTGACGGTTCGCGCCCATGCCGCACGGCTGGGGTTGCAGGTGGCGGAGAAGCCGGACAGCCAGGATCTGTGCTTCGTTCCGGAGGGCAGCTATGCCGACACCGTGGCGCGAATGCGTCCGGATGCGGCACTGCCCGGTGAGATCGTGTCCCGGGACGGGCGAGTGCTGGGGCAGCACGCGGGCATCGCACGCTACACGGTCGGACAGGGGCGGGGGCTGGGTGCTGCGTCCTTTGACGGCGGGGTGCGGCAGGCGGTGCTGGCGGTGGATGCGGGAGGGCGGCGCCTCGTGGTCGGGCCGCGCGACGCTGGCATCGGGGAGGTGCGGCTGCGGGACGTGAACTGGCTGGTGGAGCCGCCGGCGGCGCCGCTTCGCTGCACGGTGAAGCTGCGGGCACGTGAGGCGCCGCACGGCGCTACCGTCGAAGCTACGGCTACGGGCGCCATTGTGAGCCTCGATACGCCGGCCCTGGCGGCACCGGGGCAGGCCTGCGTGTTTTATGCGGCAGACCGGGTGTTGGGCGGCGGGTTCATCACGGCTTAGGAGGCAGCGGCGCGGCACACTCCGTCGTGGCGGGGCTGCCGCCGGAGTGGGTCGTTGTCTGACCGGCCTGTGTCGTAGTGGTGGATAGCGCGCCCGGCGGGCTTGTCGCCGTCCCGGTGGCTGGCACTGGCTGGTTGCGGACGAAGGCGGCGCCGGGGTTCGGTGTGTCAGAGCCGCTAGAGTAAGCGGGCCGGCTTTGCGGGCTGCTCGTTGCGTTCTCGGTCCCAGCAGGGGACGCGTTGGCCGGGCTGTTAGGATGACTGCCGGTGCCGAGGCCGTCACGGGACTGGGTGGCGCCGGATTGCGCGCTTGCCGTAAGCGGCAGGCAGGTAAGGACTGTCGCGATTAGGATGGCGGCGCTGCGCATAGCTTGGCTTCTATCATTTCACGGAGCGGGACGCCCACTGATTGTGAGAGCTGCGGGTGTGCTGTCTCCCCCATTTTTGGAGTGGGCGAGAATGAGGATTGGTGCCGGTCTGCGCATAATCTTTCCGAGGCCAGGCTTAATTTAGGTATGGCTTCCCTTTCGAGGCCAGCGCTTTCCCGCCCCCTCACCCCGACCCTCTCCCGGAGGGAAAGGGAGAGGGGAAGCATTGAAGTGGCGTTGACGCGGCGCTGCGCCCCTGCCATATCGCCGGTCCCGGTCTGGCGGCGTAGCTCAGTGGTAGAGCAGGAGAATCATAATCTCTTGGTCGGCGGTTCAAATCCGTCCGCCGCTACCGGGTCCCGGGCCGGGGCAGCCAGAGCGCCAGCATGAAAGTGGCCGATAGCAGCCCCATATTGCAGGACAGTGCTGCCGAGAGCGCATCGTCGTAGTCCGTATGGCTCGTGCCCTCTCCTAGCACGCCGAAGAATACGCCGCCGATGGCTGCTACGCCCAGCGCGAAGGCGACCTGCTGCACCGTGGAGAATACGCCCGATGCCGAGCCAGCATCTGCCGCCGGGATGCGGCTGCTGCCGACCACAGTTGCCACCAGCGACGGCAGCGCCAGGCCCTGGCCCAGCCCATACATCACTAGGATTGCGGCCAATAGGCGCCCGTCCAGCGCCACTCCGTGCGCCGCCCTGGCGAGCAGGACGATGCAGCCCAGGCCCAGTACCATCAGCGACGTGCCTAGGTTGATCACCCGCGGCCCGAGCCGCCGGGCGACCCCGGATGACAGGCGCGACCCGGTGACGAAGCCGATCCCGAACGCTACGAAGGTCAGCCCGGTCGCCAGCGGCCCCATCCCGAAGCCCTGCTGCAGGAACAGGGTGATGCTGAGGAAGAACGACGCCAGTCCGCCGAAGAACGTCACCGTCATCACCAGCCCCAGCGAGAACGCACGGTCCCGGAACAGCCGCAGGTTGACCAGCGGCACCCGGCCGCGTGCCTGCAATGCCCACTCGTAGGCCACGAAGGCGGCCATGACCGGCAGGGATAGGGCGATGCACCAGAGAGACCAGGCGGGCCAGCCGGCCTCCCGTCCCTCCACCAGCGGCACGGACAGCAGCAGCAGCGCGCTGGTGCCGAGCAGGATGCCGCCAGGGTCCAGGCTGTGCCGTCCGGCGGCGCTGGACTCCGGCAGGATCAGGCGGGCGGCGATGGCTGCGACGATGCCGACGGGCACGTTGACCAGGAAAATCGGGCGCCAGGTCAGGCCGTGCGGGTTCCATTCGATCAGTGCTCCGCCCCCTAACTGCGCGGCGATGCTGGCGGCGCCGATGGTTACGCTGAACCAGCCGATGGCCCGGGCGCGCTCGTTGTCCGGGAAGGTCACGCGGATGATGGCCAGGACCTGCGGGTTCATCACCGCCGCCGTCAGGCCTTGCAGCACCCGCGCCGCGATCAGTTGGCCCGGCGTCAGCGCCAGCCCGCATAGGGCGGAGGCCGCGGTGAAGCCGGCCATGCCCCAGACGAACATCCGCCGGCGCCCATACAGGTCTCCCATGCGGCCGCCGGTCACCAGCAGCACCGCGAAGGCCAGGCCGTAGCCGGCGACGACAAATTGCAGCTCTGATGGGCGGGCGCCCAGGTCGAGCCGCATGGCTGGCAGTGCCACGTTGACGACGAAGAAGTCGAACGATGACAGGAAGGCTGCCGCCAGCACCAGGGCCAGGCCGATCCAGCGCCGGGGGTCTGGCGCATCGGCCGCGGTGGATGACACGTGCTAAGCCGCCACGACGCGGATGAGGATGGCGGGCAGGCCGTGGATGTGGGCCTGCATCACTTTGCCGGGGGCGACCGGGCCGATGTTCTCTGGAGTGCGGAAGGGGATGAGGTCGCCCGGCTGCGGCTTGGAGGCGGCGGCGAGAGAGCTGATCGGCCCGGCGATTGAGCAGGTCATGCCGCGTAGGTTGGGGCTGTGCCGCAGGGCGCCGTTTGCATTGGGCTGGATTGCCCCGGTGAGTGGGAGAGTCGGGACGGTGAAGGGCAGGCGCGGGCCAGGCTGGGCCTCAGCCGGCGGCGCGACGAGGGGGCGGCGCCTATCAGGGTGCTTCGGGTGTGGGCGGGGTGCATGGCGGTCCTCCTGCGGCATTGTAGCAGGGCGGGCGCGGCGGCACAGGGGAGGCTGCCGGGTTGCAGGATTGCTGCCGTGTTGGGCAGGATGGGCTGGTCGTGCCGGCAAGGCGTGCAGGACGCGCATCAGGGGTGTGGTTTGCCGGGCAGCCGGCTCTACTGCGGGCCTTCCGGCATCCTTATTTGCAGTGCTAACGAACGCGGGCGCCGCTTGGGCGCTGCCGCAGGCGTTCCCGTGCGAGATTGGGCGCGGGCCGGCAAACCAGGGGACCTCGTGCGTGACGCATCCGATTCCAGTGCTTGAGCAATTGCCGTTCACCCTGACGCTTTCGGGGCAGCGTATCCTGTTGGTTGGCAGCGGGGATGGGGCGGTCGTGGCGTATCTGGAAGCTCAGGGCGCGGTCGTGCGGCGGATTGCCGGGCCGGTAGATGCGGCGGACCTGGCGGGGGTCGGGCTGTGCCTGGCGCGGGCGGGCGATGCCGTGACGCGTGCAGCGGCGCAGGCTGCTGGGGTGATGCTTGGGACGCTGCCGGAGCCGGCGCTGCGGCGGGGTGGGCGGGCGAGCCTGGTTGGGTGCGGGCCTGGGGCGCTGGACATGCTGACGGTGCGGGCGGTGCAGGTGATCCGTGACGCGGATGTGGTGCTGCATGACAGGCTGGTCGGGGCGGAGGTGCTGGAGCTTGCGCGACCGGGGGCTCGGCGCGTGGATGTGGGGAAGCGTTGCGGGCGTCATGCTATGAGCCAGGCCGCCATTAATGCGCTGATTGTCCGGTATGCCCAGGGCGGGGCGCATGTGGTGCGGTTGAAGGGGGGCGATCCCTTTGTGTTTGGGCGTGGGGGGGAGGAGCTGGAGAGCCTGCGTGCGGCGGGGGTGCCGACGGAGGTGGTGCCGGGGATTACGGCGGCTCTGGCGACGGCGGCTCGGCTAGGGATTCCGCTGACGCATCGGGGGGCTTCGCGCAGCTTGCATTTGATTACCGCGCATGGGGCGGATGACCGGCTGCCTGAGCATGATTGGGTGGCGTTGGCTCGGGCTGGGGGGACGCTGGCGGTTTATATGGGGGTGCGGACGTTGCCGCTGCTGGCGGCGCGGCTGCTGGCGGCTGGGATGGCGGCGGATACGCCGGCTATTGCGGTGGAGAATGCGACTTTGGAGACGGAGCGGCGGATGCCGGGGACCTTGGGCGGGATTGCGGAGGCGGTGGCTGATGCCGGGCTGACTGGGCCGACGCTGGTGCTGATTGGGGCGGTGGTGGCGATGGCGGATTTGCAGGTCGTGGTGGGGCAGGTGCGGGCGGCTTGATGGGGGTGCTGCTCCCGTTTTGGGGGATGTGCGCCGTATCGGAACTCGATGCGGCACCAGGTATGAGGATTGCTTGCCGTCGCGGGGGAGCGCGGTTTGGTTGGTGTTTTCTTGGCTGGGTTGGGGTTGGGAGGCCGCAGTTACGGACCCTGGCCTCTTGAGATGCGGCGTTTGTTTGGGGGGTGGCGCTGGCGGTCTCCCTCACCCCGACCCTCTCCCGGGGGGAGAGGGAGAAGAGGGGTTTAGCGGTTGATGGGATTTGCATTGGATCAGGGTGTTTCTGAGGACCGGGCTGCTGTTGTTGATGAGCATCGGTTTGCTCAATATGTCCGCACGTTGGGGCGGGGGCCGGGGCGTAGCCGCAACTTGACGCGGGATGAGGCTCGGGACGCTTTGGGGATGGTGCTGGGGGGGGAGGCTGATCCGCACCAAGTCGGCGCGTTCCTGATGCTGCTGCGGTATCGCGGGGAGGACCCGGACGAGATGGCGGGGCTGGTGGATGCGGCGCGGGGCAGCATGGGGGCTGGGTTACCGGAGGGGTGCGCTCCGGTGGATTTGGACTGGCCGTCGTATGGGGCGGGTCGGACGCGGGGGGAGCCTTGGTTCCTGCTGGCGGCTTTGGCGCTGGGGCGGGCGGGGTATCGGGTGCTGATGCATGGGAGCAACGAGTTTTCGCGCGGGACGGCTGTTGCGGGAGGGCTGGCGGCGCTGGGGATGCGGGCGGCGGCGGACCGGGCGGATGCTGTGCGGCTGCTGGATGAGGTGGGGTTTGCTTACTTGCCTTTGGATGTGTTGTGCCCGGAGTTGGGGCGGCTGCTGCGGCTGCGGAGCTTGCTGGGGTTGCGGTCGCCGTTGAATACGGCGGCGCGGCTGGTGAACCCGTTTGACGCGCGGGCGGGCGTGGATGGGGTTTTTCATCCTGGCTATATTGCGCTGCACCTGGGGGCGGCGGAGCGGTTGGGGCGGGAGCGGCTGGTTGTCGTGAAGGGCGGAGGCGGGGAGGCGGAGCGGTCTCCGGTGAAGGCGGTGGCGGCGCATTGGTATGACCGGGCTGCGGGTGGTGGGGAGATGGGGTTGGTCCCGCCCGGCATTCCGGACGGGACGGGCGAGGACGAGCCGACGCTGGCGGAGGTATGGCAAGGCGCACCTGGCGCCGGGGCGGCTACGGTGGTGGCGACCATTGGGTTGGGGTTGCTGGCGCTCGGGTTTGGGCTGGACGGGTTGGAGGGCGAGGCGAGGCGGATTTGGGAGGCCCGGCTCCGGGCGTCGTCTCCAGCCGGGCCGCCGGTGACAGCGTCAGGCGGATAGGCGCTGGGCATCTAGGCCGTCCCGGCTTTCATGCCGGGTCAGACTTTGATGCTAAGTGGGTCGGTTGGATTAAGCAGACTCGCGCGGTCTGTCACGCACGTTGAAGTTGGCGACGTCATGCCGCGCAAGCCTGCTTAGTTTTTCATGTGCGCTCCGGATTTCCAGAGGTTTGCTTAGGCTGCGGTGAACGAGAAGCTTTGAGGCGTCCCGTTTAACAGGGTCAAGCTGCTGGCCGGCACGGCGGCGCTGTCAATGGTGGCGCTGCCTACATACAGGTTGCGGTCGGTGGCCGCTGTGCCGCCGTAAGCGTCGTTCAGGAAGGTGACCGTGGCGGTGTGCTGCCCGGCACTGAAGGCTCCGA
>JAABUT010000304.1_pt1 | contig 88198 bp, 90 predicted proteins | sample 5559281 | NCBI WGS metagenome assembly JAABUT01 (sample SAMN10711880, study PRJNA513359) | rock metagenome | isolation source: Antarctica rocks | place: Antarctica: Victoria Land, Ricker Hills nord | collected 2016-01-04 | reverse complement strand
AGGCGATAGGGACGCAAAACGCTCGCCAAGGCTTTCAATGTCACTCATGCACTCCAAATAAACGAGCCATCCCCCATAGTGAATCCCGGTTCACCATTCGATTCGTTTATTTCCTGACAAGCCCTTAGCCGATCCGCGCCCGTTTTCACACACCCTGCACCCGGAGCGGGGCGTTCGCGCGCAGAGTCCGCAAGCGTGCAAAGCCGCGTTTCCGGATCGGCGGCTCGGCGGATTTGCCCGCGTGGGCGGGCCTCCGAACCGAATCGACCGTAGTCGCCGATGTCGCCGATACTGCCCGTTAGCGCCGGAAAACCCGCTTGAGTTGCCGCCACGGCGACTATTATAGTCGTTTTCCTAGTGCGCGCGGGCAGCGTGTCGGAGGTGATCTTAATGATCACCGCCCGACAGGTTCGGGCCGCGCGTGCGCTTCTGAACTGGACGCAGGAGACGCTAGCTGACGAGGCCCTGGTGGCGCTTACTGCGCTCAAACGTCTGGAGTCCGAGACCGGGCTCCCGGTGCGCACCGACACGCGTGACCAGGTCCGCCGCGCGCTGGAGCGGAACGGGATCGTCTTCCTCCAGTCCGAGCGGGGCGAGGGCGTCATGGTGGTCCGCCAGGAAAACGCGACCTGATGCTGGACCGGCCAGGCCGCGCCCCGTTCGCCGGCCTTTCCCCGTCAGCGTGCTCCGGCTTTTACCAGCAAGCTAGGGAGGGGAGCCCATGCACACACCGCCCAAAGAGCCCGCTGTGGCCGACACGGCGCCGACCGCTGAGTGGCTCACTGGCTATGACGAACAGCATCTCGTCACCTACCTGCGCCTGCTTGACGCCGCCGCGGAGAATGCCGACTGGCGCGAGGTCGCGCAGCTCGTGCTCCGCATCGATCCCGCCGAAGACCCGGAGCACGCCAGGCACGTCTGGGAAAGTCACCTGCAGCGCGCGCGCTGGATGACCACCAGCGGCTACCGTCACCTGCTTCGGGGCGGAGCGCCGCACTGACCCTCTGTTGCGCGCAGGGCAACACGTGTCGTCGACGGCGGGCCTATGCAGATCGGCGCTCGAAGCCGACTTCTCCTTCCAACCGTCGGAGTTCGCGACGGAAGTGGAGTGGGCGCCATGCCGAAGGCAGACTGGCGTTCGCCGGAAGCGTACGAGGACCGGAGATTCCTGGACGCACCCGGCTTCGCCTACGAGTTCCTTGCCCGGAACGACGAGTTCCAGCGCGAGCGTCGCAAGCTCGACCGCGACGCTGAGCGGAAGCAACTCGAGTCTAACGACGCCGACGCCTTCGCGCGGCGTTGGGGGTTGCGATTTCGCGCGGCAATCCGACAGCGACACCGACCCGCGCCGCGTGCTTTGGACGCCGGCGGCGCTCCCGACGGTCATCTCGCTCATCGACCTTCCGCCTGAGCTGCGCAGCCTCGTCAGGAGCCTCGACCTCGGCGGTCTCGGGGATCCGCTCGCTGTGTACGGCGGAGAACGCGTGTTCGGCGTCAACCCTGGGGCGCTTCGACTTGCCGACGAGCGGTCGGATGGGACAGAACTCGCCGCCGTCCTGCTGCCGCTCGACGCCTTGTTTGAGATCAGGCTCATTGCGGCCGTGCGGCTCGCGCGGGCTCTGAGCGGTCGGCGGCTTGGGCTCGATCCTTCCGCATTGCCGGCAAACCGCCGCGCTCGCTTGCTGCTCGCGCTGCGGGCGCTGGACGGTCGCCTCGACCATGCCAGCTACCGCGATATCGCCGAGGCGCTCTTCGGTGCCGACCGCGTGCCGAATCGCGGCTGGAAGACGCATGACCTGCGCGACCGCACTGTACGCCTGGCGCAGCTCGGCTTTCGGTTGATGCGCGGCGGCTACCGCCATCTCCTTCTCCATCCTTACCGGCGCAAAATCTAGCACGAGCCCTGCGGCTTCAAGGGTGGCGTTCTCGCCACCCGGCGAGATCGCGGCCAACCCCGCCGGGGCTCCTTCGCCACTGTGACCTGCACGAGCCGCCCGTATCCGGCGGCCCTCCACAGGATCACGGAGCCCGCCCGATGTCCGCCAACGCCGCCGGCATTCCGCCGCGCTACCTGCGCACGCCCGAAGCCGCGCGCTTCCTCGGTCTCTCGGGCCGAACGCTGGAGAAGCATCGCACCTACGGCACCGGTCCACGCTACGCCAAGCTCGGCGGGCGCGTCCTGTACCGACTTGAGGACCTGCAGGCCTGGTTCGACCGCGGCTCGAAAGCGTCGACCACCGACGACACCGGCCAGGTTGTCCTACCGGCCAAGCGCCATCCAGAGCTGGCGCCCTACGCCGGCGCACCGCGTCGCTGATCGCTGCCGCGCCGCGTGCCCTCCCGCACCCACACCGAGCGCGAGCAGCTGGAGCTGTTCCGCGCGCTCCCCGGCGACCTCGCCCCTCGCGATGCCCAGGACCTCATGGCCTATCCCTTCTTCAGCCTCGCCAAGACGCATCGGACGACGCCGATCGACTTCCGCGCCGGCGCGGTCGCGATCCGCGTGGAAGCCGTGCCCGAGCACGGCATGGCGACGATCTGGGACGCCGACGTGCTGATCTGGGCGGCGAGCCAAGTCGTCGAGGCGCGCGACGCGGGCTTGCGCACCTCGCGCTTAATGGCCGCTACACCCTATGAGATCCTCACCTTCACAGGCCGCGGCACGAGCCTGCGCGACTACCAGCGCCTCAAGGCGGCACTGGATCGGCTGCAGTCCACCACCGTCGCGACCTCCATCCGCCAGGTCAGCGAGCGGCGGATGCACCGCTTCTCCTGGATCAACGAATGGAAGGAGCGCGCCGACCGCTCCGGGCGGCCAGAAGGGCTCGAGCTGATCCTCCCCGACTGGTTTTACTCGGCGGTCCTCGACGACGCGCTCGTCCTGACCATCGACCCCGCCTACTTCGATCTGACCGGGGGACTGGAGCGCTGGCTCTACCGTCTAGTCAGGAAACATGGCGGTCGTCAGCGCGCCGGCTGGCGCTTCGACTTCCGCCACCTGCACCAGAAGTCCGGCTCACTGTCGCCGTTCAAGCGCTTCTCCTTCGAGCTGCGCGACATCGTCCGCCGCCAGCCGCTGCCGGGCTACACGCTCGCGATCGAGGTCGCGGCGGTAGGACGCCCAGTGCTCGCCTTCGAGCCGGCGGCCTGTGGACAAGCTGTGGAAGCGCTCGTGCTATCGGGAACCCGAACTATCGTGCCATCGGGAACCCGAGGCTCGTGCTATCAGGAACCCAAACCGGACCTAAGTCGCGGGCCTGCAACGACAAATCGGCCCCTTAACTTAGAGTCTAACCAAGAATCTAACTCTTCTGTTGGGGGCGGCCTGTTTGCGGATAACCGCAGCGATGGGCGCGCACGATGATCGTCGCGCTCCTCAACCAGAAGGGTGGTGTCGGCAAGACAACCCTGGCCCTGCACCTCGCCGGACGCTGGGCCGGGAAGGGGAAGCGGGTGCTGGTGGTCGACGCCGACCCGCAGGGCTCGGCGCTCGACTGGTCCGAGCAGCGCGCCCGCGAGCAGCTGCCGCGGCTGTTTGGCGTGCTGGGCCTCGCCCGCGAGACGCTGCATCGCGAGCTCCCGGCCTTCGCCGCTGAGGCCGACCACGTCGTCGTCGATGGTGCGCCGCGCACGACCGGCGTGGCGCGTTCGGCCCTCCTTGCGGCCGACCTGATCCTGATCCCCGCGACGCCGTCGCCGTTCGACGGCTGGGCGTCGGCGGAGATGCTGCGGCTGCTCGACGAGGCGCGGGTGTTCCGCCCACAGATCGTCGCCCGGATGCTGCTGAACCGCTGCGCGGCCCGCACCGTCATCGCGCGCGAGATCGCCGACGCGTTGGCCGAGCACGACCCGCCGGTGCTCGCCAGCCGCATCGGCCAGCGCGTCGCGTTCGCCGACGCGGCGCGCACCGGCCGGCTCGCCGAAGAACTCGATCCCGGCAGCCTGGCCGCCGCAGAGATCGCGGCGCTCGCCACCGAGGTGGAAGGGCTTGCGCCATGAGCGGTCGCGGCATCAAGCCCGCCTTCTCCTCCCGGCCGACCGACGCCGACGCCTGGGTCCGCACCCCGGGCAATCTCGCTGCGTCCCTCCAGGCGAACACGGCGCGGCTGACGATCGACGTCACGCCGGCGCTGCGCGGGCGCATCAAGGTGACCGCGTTCGGCCGCGGGCTGACCGTCGCCGACATGCTCCGCGCGCTTCTGGAGCGCGAATACCCGGAGTCACGCGACAGTGCGGGAGGCGCGCCGTGACCGCCGACACCCGTGTCGAGCTCCTGCACCTAGAAGGCAAGATCGAGCGCTGGATCCGGTTTGGCCGGCATTCACACGAGGAAATCCTCGATCGGCGTCGTCGTGCTCTCTGGTTCGCTCCGGGTGCGGTGTTCGCCTTCGTGCGCTGGGCATCGGGCGACTACGGCACGCTGGTGTCACGCGTCGACATCGTGCGCGCCCGAGACGTCGGCCAACCGATCACGACCGTGCCGGGCGTGACCCCTGGCGGTGAGTCGCTGCTGCGCCTCTCCGGCTGGCCGAAGGTCGAGCAGGTGCTCGCCGCCATCGACCAGGTCGAGGCGCTCGGCCTGCAGTCCGAGGACGTGTGCCCGGACCATTGGCGGCACGTCCACAACCGCATCACCGCCAGCGGTAGGCCGCGTCCCTACGCGCCCGACCGGCATCGCGCCTGGCTCATGCGCCGGAGGATCGAAGCATGAAGATCGCCTGGAAAGCCCTGCTCACGGGCGCCGTGGGAGTAGGCGCTATTACGTTCACGGCGATCGGAACTCGTCCGCCGCGCTTGATCTGGAATGCGAGCGCCAGCGTGCCGATTGGGCTCTACCGCGTGCACCCCGATGCTCGTCCCGAGGTCGCCGACCTCGTCGTCGTGCGACCGCCCGAGGCGCTGGCCTGGTTCCTCGCCAAGGGCGGCTACCTGCCGCGCAATGTGAGGTTGTTGAAGCGCATTGCGGCGCTTCCAGGCCAGCAGGTCTGCCGTACGGGAACCGCGATCACTGTAGATGGCGTGCCGTTCGGCGACGCCCTGGCGCGTGACCGGCGGGGCCGCGCGCTCCCGGTCTGGCAGGGCTGCACCACGCTCACGAACGACCAGGTGTTCCTCATGAATCCGGAGCGACGAGACTCGCTCGATGGCCGCTACTTCGGCCCGGTCCCGCGAGAAAGCATTGTCGGCCAAGCCTCGCCAATCTGGACCGAGGAGGACCGCTGACATGCAGCTTTCATCCGCTTCCCGGCCCTTCTGTCCCCTTTCCGGCCGTGGATCATCGGCAGCACTGGCGTTGGTCGGCGTGCTGATGTTCTGCGGCGATACAGCAGCCGCGGGCCCGGCGCCCGTGCGAACGCAGAGCGCGCCGAGCCTCGACGAGATCGTTCGATCCACGATCGTCGAAGCGTCGCGCCGGTTCGGCGTTCCCGAACGCTGGATCGTCGAAGTCATGCGGGTCGAGAGCCGGGGCGTGCCGACCGCCGTGTCGCCGGCCGGAGCGATCGGGCTCATGCAGGTGATGCCCGCGACCTACGCGCGCCTGCGGCTTCGCTACGGCCTGGGCGCTGATCCTTACAACCCGCGCGACAGCATCTTGGCGGGCGCGGCGTACTTGCGAGAGATGTACGATCATTATGGCGCGCCGGGGTTCTTGGCAGCCTACAATGCCGGTCCGGGTCGCTGGGAGGCGCATCTGTCCGGCGCTCGACGACTGCCAGGCGAGACGTTGCGCTACCTCGCGAGACTCGGTCCCGTAGTCGACCCGAGTGCCTCCTCCCTGCCGGCGTTTGCGCTCCGCACCTCCGCGTCGTCGCCGCTCAGCGCCCCGATTTTCGTCGCGCTGAACATTGGCCCGCGTCCCGTTGCAGGCGCGGCGGAGCGAGAGCGCATCGTCCGGGTTATTGCAGACAATCCAACGATTGTCGGTCGACCGGGTGCAGTGTTCGTTGCTCGCCAACTGACGCCCGAGAGCACACCGGACGAGCGGACAGTCGGAGATTTGTCGGCAGATCAGCGGCAACCTGATCGCCCGCCAAACGGCTCACGGGCAGCATCATTGGAGGAGTTGAACCCGCTCTTTGCGCTGCACAGTCGATCGGGGGAGCGTCGGTGATGGAACTCGCGCTCTGGCGTGGACCTGCGTGTTTTGGCGGAGGTTCGGCCGGGAGGAAAGGGAGCTGGGCAGAGGGCAGATTAGGAGGGCGAGATAAAACGGCTGCCAGCCGCGGGTGTTCGGGTTGGGAAGTTATGTCCCAGGAACAGGCACTTAGCAGATCTATCAGCGCCAGACACTTGCCACGGCTGGCTGGCGCACAAGTCTCAAACGCGTACTGCAACAAGGACTTACGCGTCAGCTACCTGCCTGCTGGCACCGGAGCCAAGGCATGACCGGACGCGACGACGACCTGCGGGTCCGGCCAGGTCGGGTCGGGAACACTGGACGCGGCGGCGGCAGGCCGCAGAGCTTAGTCGGCCAGGTCATGCGCGCCGCGCGCAAAGCCGGGCACACCGGCCCGGGACTTGGTCGCGGCGCGCGGGGCGGCGCGTCCGGGTTCGGCCGAGGGCGGGCCGCGGCGGCGGCGATGGCTCTGCGCTCGCCCCAGCGCCGGGTGGTCATCAAGGCACGGGTGGTGCGCCAACGCGGATCGAAGTTCCGCTCCGCGCCGCTTGCCAAGCACGTCAGCTACCTGCAGCGGGATGGTGTCACGAAGGACGGCACGGACGCCCGCATGTTCGACGCGCGTGGTGACGAGGTGGACGCATCGGCGTTCGCCGAGCGCTGCGAGGGTGACCGCCACCACTTCCGATTCATCATCTCGCCCGAGGACGCGCCCGAGATGGCCGATCTGCGCGGCTTCACTCGCGACCTCATGGCGCGCGCCGAGCACGACCTCGGCACCAAGATCGACTGGATCGCGGTCGATCATTGGAACACTGACCAGCCCCATGTGCATGTGCTGGCCCGCGGTGTCGCCGAGGACGGTTCCGACCTCGTCATCAGCCGGGAGTACATCAGCCGCGGGCTGCGCGGGCGCGCCGAGCAGCTCGTCGATCTGGAGCTCGGTCCGCGTTCGGAGCGCGCGATCCGGTCGAGCCTGGAGCGGGAGGTCGGAGCCGAGCGCTGGACCGGTCTCGACCGCGCGCTCCGCGCGGCGGCGGACGATGGCGGTGGCGTCATAGATCTCCGGCCCGGCACGCCTGCACCCGATCCCGAGCTGCGACGCATGATGATCGGCCGGGCTCAGACCCTCGAGCGGCTGGGCCTTGCGGAGCCGGTCGGGCCGGCGGCGTGGACGATCAAGCCCGACCTCGAGCCGACGCTCCGCGCGATGGGCGATCGCGGCGACATCATCAGGACCATGCACCGCGCGCTTTCCCAGGGTGGTCGCGAGCCGGGCGTCGGCGACTTCGCGATCCACGGCGAGGACGCGCCCGCTGTGCTCGGACGACTCGCCGATCGCGGCTTCCACGACGAGCTGAAGGGCTCGGCTTACGTCGTGATCGAGGGCGTGGACGGGCGCTCGCATCATCTGCGTTTCGGCAGCCTGGAAGCGACCGGCGACGCAGCCGTCGGCGCCATCGTGGAGGCGCGGCCGTTCACCGGCGACCATGGGCAGCGGCGGCTGAGCTTGTCGGTGCGATCGGACCTGTCACTCCAAGCGCAGCTGAGCTCCTCGGGATCGACTTGGCTGGACCGCACGCTGGTCGCCCGCGAACCGGCGTCCTTCGCGCAATGCGGGTTCGGGGCGGAGGTGCGCGACGCGCTTGAACGCCGGACAGATCATCTGACGTCCGAGGGGCTGGCGCGGCGGCAAGGTCAGCGGACCGTGCTCGCTCGCGACTTGCTCGATACGCTGCGTCGGCGGGAGATCGACGCAGCGGCAGGGCGGCTTTCGGCTGAGACCGGGCTGCCCCGCCAAGCCGCAGCGGAAGGCGAGCGCGTCGCCGGCGTCTACCGCCAGCGTGTGCAGCTTGCGTCAGGGCGGTTCGCGATGGTCGACAACGGACTCGGGTTCGAGCTGGTGCCGTGGAAGCCGGCGCTGGAACAGCGTCTTGGGCGGCAGGTGTCCGGCGTGGTGAAGGCGGGCGGCGCGGTGGATTGGAGTTTCGAGCGGAAACGCGGGCTTGGGCTCGGGTGAGGCTGCATCTCCGGTCGGCTACTTCCGCTCGCGACCCTGTGTGGACGGCTCTCCGTTGGCAAGCTTGAACAGTCGCTTCGCATTGCTGGTTGGTGCGGCCATGTGTCCGACCTGTTGGTGCGGCACATAGCGCCGCTGGCCGTAATGCCATTCGCGCGGCTCGGGTCCCGATCAAACTCTCGCACTCTAGGTGCCTGGGTCATTGTGGGTTTTCCCGATCCGGCGGTTCAACCGGCTTGTTGCATTAGCTTCTGTTCGCCCTTTCCAACCTCGTCAGGCGCGGTCGCCCGCGCCGTGTTCCTTACGCAACCTGCGGCTCTCGATAGCGTTCGCCGCTGGTCATTATCGCCCAGATCATGCGAGCGTTCTTGTTGGCGAGCGCGACCGCTGCGATCTTTGTCTTGCGGCGCGCGAGCAGCTGCACGAGCCAAGGCCGCTTTGCTCCGTTGCGTTCGGCGTATCGCACCACTGCCATCGCACCGACGATGAGCATCTGACGCAGATACTGGTGTCCGGCCTTGGTGATTCCGCCGAGCCGCTCCTTGCCGCCGCTGGAGTTCTGCCGCGGTACCAGGCCGATCCAAGCGGCGAGGTTGCGGCCTGAGCGGAAGATCGCGGGATCGGGAACAGTCGCCACGATGGCGCTTGCGAGCAGCGGGCCGACGCCGGGTATCTCCATCAGCCGGCGGCCGAGCTCGGTCTCTCGCGCGCTTGCCAAGATCCGGCGGTCGTTCTCGAGGATCTGATCCTTCACGATGCGCAGCTGGGCGGCCAGCATTTCCAAGCAGATCCGTGCGTCGGCCGGCACCCGCTCGTCGGTCGGGTCCGCGATCACGTCGAGGAGCTGATCGATGCCGTTCCTGCCGATCGGCGCCACGACGCCGAATTCGGCAAGGTGCGCCCGCAGTGCGTTCGACAGCTGCGTTCGCTGGCGGTTGAGGATCAGGCGGACACGGTGCAGCATCATCGCGCTCTGCTGCTCGGGCGACTTGATCCCGACGAAGCGCATCGTCGGGCGCGTCACCGTTTCGCAGATCGCCTCTGCGTCAGCTGCATCGTTCTTGCCGCGCTTGACGTACGGCTTCACATACTGCGGAGGCATCAGCTTCACCTCGTGCCCGAGCGCGACCAGTTCTCGTGCCCAGTAATGCGATGTCGCACATGCCTCTATGCCGATCAGGCACGGCGGCAGTTTCGTAAAAAACTTCAGCATGCGCCCACGTGTCAAGCGCTGGCGGATCACCGCCGTACCTTCAGCATCAACACCGTGAACCTGGAACACGTTCTTCGCGATGTCCAAACCGATCGTTGTGACGTTCCTCATCGTGCCTCTCCTTCCGGCTCTCCGCAGAACATCCTGCGGCAGGGTTGGAGAGCCGTCCACGTCATCAATCTCGGTCATACCCGCAGTTGTCACTTCATCTTGGAAGCGGTCGATCTGACAATCTGCCTCGCTTCTTTTAATCGCGGGTGAGCACTGCGGAGAGCACGCCAAGGCGACCCTCGCGAATGTTGCGGCCGAGGTTGCCGGTGATCGCTTGGAACTCGGGTCCCATGATGACGCCAAGATTAAGCCCGGCGGGCGGAGGGCTGGCCATAGCGGCCTTGAACCAGTCCATCGCCGTCTTAGTGTCATCGCGCCAGAGCGTCACCGTGAACCCGGCGTCTTCCAGTGTGGCACGCGTATACTCGGCGCTAAGAAGAAAGCTGGTCGAGGCGTCGCGCGCCCAGGGCGCGGGATAAACCACGTCGCCTTCCTTCATTAAGAGGTCATAGGTGGCGAGCCGGCCACCGCGTTTCAGGACGCGGTAGACTTCGGCGTAGAGCGCTGCGCGGTCGGCGATGTTCATCGCGACGTGCTGCAGGAACACGCTGTCAAAACTGCCATCGTCGAACGGCACGTGCAAAGCGTCGCCGACGCGAAACGTGACTTGGTCTTCCAAGCCGCAGCGCGCGGTCAGATAGTCTGCCGCCTCGATGAAGCTCGGGCTGAGATCGACGCCGGTGACTTGGCAGCCGAACGTCGACGCCAGATAGCGCGCGGGCCCCCCAACTCCGCAGCCGAGATCGAGCACGCAGTCTCCTGACTTCAACTCTACAGCACCGGCCAGTTCGGCGGTGGCGAGGATGCCGCGCGTGTGGAACTGGTCCAGCATGGCAAGCTGGGCGACAGTCAACTGCTGGCCCTCGGAGGTGATTGGTGCCAGCGCTGCCTTGATGCGGTCGACGAGGCCTGGCGCTTCATAATGCGCGCGAACGCGGTCGATGGTTTCCGTCATGGTCGATGTCCTTGCATAGAGGAACAGTCAGACGCGCTGGGCGACGCGCTCGCTGGGGGTTGGGCTGATGGCATTTGCTCTTGCGGGTGCAGACTTACTGTTCAGTGCCACGCCGTGCTCTTCCCGCCACAGCGCGGAATCGGCGCTCAACAAGAGTCGGTTGGGCCGCGGCATCCAGAGCGCATCAGCGAACCGGCGCGGGTTGATACCCGGGCGCAGCGGCACGCTCATGAAGCCAGCAAAGGTCTTTATGAAGTTGGCCGCCGTGCGCTGCGCCTGCGGCTGAGCGGCATAGCGTCGGGTGATGACCTCGAAGCTCTCCGGCGGGCGGCCGGCGACATCGAGCACATGGCTGGTCGGCCCGCCCATTTCAAACGCGCCGCGATCATGATCCTGCATATAGACGGCCAACTGGCTGAGCAGAAAGCGGTCGATCCCGTCCATGCCCGCCGCCTTGTAGAACATCCACAGTGGCAGCTGCACATGGCGCACGGTGCGACCGAGCACCTTTCCCATGATCTGCGCCATCTCTGTCACCGACAGCATGTCGGGGCCGGTCGGGCGGTAGCTCTTTCCCGCGTGCTTTGCTGGGTCGATCAGCGCGCCGACTGCGACGCGAGCGATATCGTCGACAGACGGCGGCGCATTTCTGCTGGAGCCGCGCGCCGGGAAAGGCAGCACGCCCATGTGCGCTGCATATTTGAGAAGGATCATGTACGGCAGATCGGCGAAGAAGCCTGGGTTGACGATCGTGAGTGCCGTGTCGGGCAGCATCGCGAACAACCGGTCCGCCAGCCAATGCTGGCGCGTCGCCAGCGCCGGGTGCGCCGGGTTGGCCAGCCATTGACTCAAGACCACCGTCGACTCGAGCCGGGCTTCGTGCGCGGCAATCGCGAAGGCCGAGGCGCACTGAATCATGTAGGGGTCGAACGGCGGCAGGAAGAAGCCGCGCTGCACGCTGCGCATGGCATCGAGCAGCGCCTGCGGATCGGCGAGATCACCAACCGCGATCTCCGCGCCGGCGGCCTTCAACTTCTCGCTGCGTCGGTCTTCGCGGCGGACGTAGGCGCGGACGGGATAGCCGGCAGCCAACAGGTGCGCGGCGACCTGGCCGCCGGTCTTGCCGGTGGCGCCGGTCACGAGGATACGAGGCTTGGAGGGGGTGGCCATGGGACAAGTCCTTTTCTGGCACCACCCATAGCCCTGGTTTCATTGAACGAATATCTGCGATAATGTGCATTAGTCATGAAGAAAAACTTCGCTATTCGGCGTGGGGCGCTTGACGGTGTCGAGATGTTTCTCGCGGTCGCGCGCCACCGCAATTTTCGCCGTGCCGCAGCCGAGCTTGGCGTCACGCCCTCGGCAGCGGGCCAAGCGGTGCGCGCCCTGGAGACGCGGCTCGGCGTCGCGCTGTTTGTACGTACGACGCGCAGCGTCGGCATGACCGAAGCGGGCGAGCGATTCCTGGCACAGGCGGAACCCGCCTATCAGGCGCTCGCGGCTGCGGGTGCGGCAGCAAGCGATCTCGGGGGGCGTCCCGCCGGGCTGTTACGCCTGGCGGTGCCCCGCGCGGTGGTGCCGCTGATCATCCGGCCGGTGCTGGCGTCGTTTGCTGCGGCCTATCCCGACATCGAACTCGAGATCGCCGCGAGCGAGGAATTTGTCGATATTTCTTCCCAGGGGTTCGATGCCGGTATGCGCATGGGTCAGTTCATCGCCAATGACATGACCGCGCTGCGGCTTACGCCTCCCTTTCGGATGGTCGCGGTCGGCAGCCCCGATTATCTCGCGCGTCGCGGAACACCTTCGAAACCGGAAGACCTGCAGCGTCATGCCTGTCTCAGGCTTCGCCGCTCGGCGGGCGGATCATCGCCGTGGCGCCTCATCGACGATGGCAAGCCGCTTGAAATCCTCGTTCAGGGGCCGTTGATCGTCGGCGATTTTCCGACGCTGCTCGATGCCGCGATCGATGGCGTTGGACTTGCCCAAGTGCCAGAGCCGGTTGCGGTCGCGCCCATCAAAGCCGGCGTGCTTCGGCAGGTACTGGTGTCGTTCGCGCCCGAGACGCCGGGCGTTTTCCTCTACTATCCCGATCGCCGCCAGGTGCTTCCCAAACTGCGTGCATTCATTGAACATTTGAAGGCGCAAACGAACCGGATGCCGACCCTGGACGAGCTATCGTGAGCTCCACGAAGCGTGGGGCGGCTGAGGTTTTAGTTAGATCGCTCAAACTTCGCGGTGCCCATGCCGCCCGCTGTCCCTCCTCGCGACCATCCTGACACCCACAAGCTGGGCGCTTAATGTCAAAGCGCGAGCATCAGCTTTCTCGTGGTGCGGCCCGAAAACAGACCAGCAACTACGTCCCCCACTCTCGCCATTCCAAGCGACCTTTCTCAACAGCCTCGACGGCTTTTGGGAAGAGTGTCGTTTTCCCATTCAGCGGTCCTTTTCGGGATTGCCGACGCCGCCTGCCAACGGCAGGTATCGCCACCTGTCGTCCCGAAACTGGTCTGTCCGTTCACCACCCGAATCGGTTATTGCACGCCACGACACGCTAGGCTTCGACACCGTGGATCATCCATTGTATCGCTGACCAGGAATACTCTTCGTAGAACCCCGTCCAGTTCGACGGGACCACTATGAACGCCACCCGCATCCTCTGGGGCCAGGTCCTCACCGTCTGCTCCATCGCGCTCGCATTCATCTGGGCCGCCACCCAGTGGACGGCGGCGCAGCTTGGCTACCAGGCCCAGCTTGGCCATCCCTGGTTCGTGGCTGACGGATACCCCGTCTATCACCCGCCCGCGTTCTTCTGGTGGTGGTTCGCCTACGACGCCTACGCGCCGCACGTCTTCGAGCACGGGGCCTATATCGCGGCCTCGGGCGGTCTCGTCGCCGTCGTGGCGGCGATCGGCATGTCGGTGTGGCGGGCGCGGGAGGCCAAGCACGCCGACACATACGGCTCGGCGCGATGGGCAACCGAGAAGGAGGTGCGGGCCGCCGGTCTGCTCGGCCCGGACGGCACGGTCCTCGGTCGGCTGGGAAACGCCTACGTCCGCCATGACGGACCCGAGCATGTCTTGTGTTTCGCGCCCACCCGCAGCGGCAAGGGTGTCGGTCTTGTGGTGCCTACACTCTTGACCTGGGCCGGCTCGGTAATCGTCCACGACATCAAGGGCGAGAATCATGGGCTCACCGCCGGGTGGCGCGCCCGGTTCAGCCGCGTCCTCCTGTTCGATCCGACCAACCCAGACAGCGACGCCTACAACCCGCTATTGGAGGTGCGCCGCGGGCCGAACGAAGTGCGCGACGTCCAGAACGTCGCCGATATCCTGGTCGACCCCGAAGGTGCGCTGGAGAAGCGCAATCACTGGGAGAAGACCAGTCACGCGCTGCTGGTCGGCGCCATACTGCACGTCCTATACGCCGAGCTCGACAAGACGCTGGCCGGCGTCGCAAACTTCCTCTCCGACCCGAAGCGCCCGATCGAGACAACGCTCCGCGCCATGATGACCACGGCGCATCTCGGCGAAGCTGGCGTCCATCCCGTGATCGCCAGCGCGGCCCGCGAGCTGCTGAACAAAAGCGAAAACGAGCGCTCCGGCGTCCTTTCCACAGCCATGTCGTTCCTCGGGCTTTATCGCGATCCCGTGGTGGCGCAGGTTACGCGCCGCTGCGACTGGCGCATCCGCGACCTTGTCGACGGGCAGCGACCCGTGACTCTGTATCTGGTCCTCCCACCTTCCGACATCAGCCGCACCAAGCCGCTCGTGCGGCTGATCCTGAACCAGGTCGGCCGTCGTCTGACGGAAGAGCTGGAGGATAAGCGTAAGCGCCACAAGCTCCTACTCATGCTCGACGAGTTCCCGGCGCTCGGCCGTCTCGACTTCTTTGAATCGGCGCTCGCGTTCATGGCCGGGTACGGCATCCGCTCCTTCCTGATCGCGCAGTCGCTGAACCAGATCGAGAAGGCCTACGGCGTCAACAATGCCATTCTCGACAACTGCCACGTCCGCGTTTCCTTCGCAGCGAACGATGAGCGGACGGCCAAACGCGTATCTGACGCGCTCGGCACCGCGACGGAAATCCGCGACGCCAAGAACTACGCGGGCCATCGGCTCTCGCCCTGGCTCGGGCACCTCATGGTCAGCCGCCAGGAAACGGCGCGACCGTTGCTCACGCCCGGCGAGATCATGCAGCTTCCACCGACCGACGAGCTGGTGCTCGTCTCGGGGCTGGCGCCGATCCGGGCCAAGAAGGCCCGCTACTATGCCGACAAGCGCCTTGCTGCGCGCGTGCTGCCGCCGCCCGAGCGGAAGCCGGGAACGAGTGCCGTGGTGGGGCCCAGTGACGATTGGAGCGGCTTGAAGCCGTTGGTAGCGCCCGCTGCCATAGCGGTCGCCCCACCGGGGCCGGCCGCCGCGCCCGCGAACGCGCCTGCCGGAGATAAGTCCGCCGAGGCCGAGGATCCGGCCAACGCCGGTATCCGCCGCGAGCCCGAGCTGCCCGACCATGAGGCGATCGTTCCTGAGGCTTCGCTGCCGCGGCCCGCACGCGAGTTCGATGACCTGGACGACGAGCCGGACGCTGAAGCAGAAGGGATCAAGGCGCGCGTGCTGCAAGCGCGGGCGTCGCGCAGCCTCGCCCGCCAGGTCAGCCTCGATCCCGGCGACGGCATGGCGCTCTGAGGCATGGCGGCGCGCGGCAAGTACACCTTTCGGCTCTCGACCGAGCTGGCGGCGCAGCTCGCCGACTACTCGGCCCGGAGGCGCGTTCCGCAGGCGCAGGTCGTGGAGGCGGCGCTCGCCTCCCACCTGTCACCGGACGGCGCCGACCGGCTCGAAGCCGCGCTCGCCCGCCGGCTCGATCGCATGACCCGCGGCATCGAGCGGCTGGAGCGCCACACCACGATCAGCAACGAGGCCATCGCGCTGTTCGTCCGCTTCTGGCTGACCGCCGTGCCGCCACTCCCAGATACCGCGCAGGCGGCCGCCCAAGCCAAGGGTCGCGAACGCTACGAGGGCTTCGTCGAGGCGCTCGGCCGCCGACTCGCCAAGGGGAAAACGCTGGCCGACGAGGTGTCCAGGGACATCGCCCCCGAAAGTTCCGACGCCGGAGAGTAGACGACCCGTCCTTTCCGCCTGCAATTCTACGCCAGGCCACTACTACGCCATCAAGCTTGTTGAGCCGGCCCCTCGGCGATCGCGGGCTGGCTCGACGACGCCAGCGTCGGCGAGGTCATGCTCAACCCCGACGGCCGGCTCTGGCTCGACCGCCTTGCTGGCGGGCTGGAGGACACGGGCGAGCGGCTGTCCGCCGCCGACGGCGAGCGCATCATCCGTCTTGTCGCCCACCATGTCGGGGCCGAGGTCCACGCCGGCGCGCCGCGAGTGTCGGCCGAGTTGCCTGGGACGGGCGAGCGGTTCGAGGGCCTGCTGCCGCCGGTGGTGGCGGCCCCCGCCTTCGCGATCCGACGCCCCGCGGTCGCGGTGTTCACGCTCGGTGATTACGTCGAGGCCGGCATCATGTCCGGCCCGCAGGCCGAGACGCTTCGCGTCGCCGTCCGCGCCCGCAAGAACGTGCTGGTCGCGGGCGGCACCTCCACCGGCAAGACCACGCTGGTCAACGCGCTCCTGGTCGAGGTCGCCGCCACCGGCGACCGCGTGGTGCTGATCGAGGACACGCGCGAGCTCCAGTGCGCGGCGCCCAACCTGGTCGCGCTGCGGACGAAGGACGGCGCGGCCTCGCTGACCGACCTCGTGCGCTCGGCGCTCCGCCTGCGCCCCGACCGCATCCCGATCGGCGAGGTTCGCGGGGGCGAAGCGCTCGACCTGATCAAGGCCTGGGGCACCGGCCATCCGGGTGGGGTCGGAACGCTGCACGCCGGCTCGGCGATCGGCGCGCTGCGCCGTCTCGAGCAGCTCGTGCAGGAGGCGGTGATCACCGTCCCGCGCGCGCTGATCGCTGAGACCATCGACGTCATCGCCGTCCTGACCGGCCGCGGCTCCGCGCGCCGGCTCTCGGAACTTGCCCTCGTCCAGGGCCTCGGCCCCGACGGCGACTACCGCCTGACCCAACCCCTGCTGTTCGAACCGGGAGACCTCGCATGAACCGTTCCATCCGTCGCCGCCTCGGCGCGGGCGTCGCCTTCGCGGCCGTCGCGCTCCTGACCGAGCCCGCCTACGCGGCGGGCAGCAACATGCCGTGGGAGCAGCCGCTGCAGCAGATCCTGGACTCGATCCAGGGCCCGGTCGCCAAGATCCTGTCGGTCATCGTCATCGTGGTGACCGGCCTGACCCTGGCGTTCGGCGATACGTCGGGCGGCTTCCGCCGATTGATCCAGATCGTGTTCGGCCTGTCGATCGCGTTCGCCGCCAGCTCCTTCTTCCTGAGCTTCTTCAGCTTCTCGGGCGGGGCGCTGGTTTGATGACCGAGGGTGAAGAGCCTGTAGTCGGCTTCTACGCACCGGTGCGGCGCAGCCTGACCGAGCCGATCCTCATGGCCGGTGCGCCGCGCACGGTCGCCATCATCAATGGCACGCTGGCGGCCGCGATCGGGCTTGGCCTGCGGCTCTGGATCGGCGGCATCGTGATCTGGGCGATCGGCCACATGGCCGCGGTCTGGGCCGCGCGCCGCGACCCCGCCTTCGTCGACGTGGTTCGTCGCCACCTCCGCTACCCCGCCCATCTCGGCTGCTGAGGGCGCGATGCTGAACCTCGCCGAGTATCGCAAGAGGCCGCAGGGCCTCGCCGACTTCCTGCCCTGGGCTGCGCTCGTCGCCCCCGGCGTGGTAGCCAACAAGGACGGCAGCTTCCAGCGCACGGCCCGGTTCCGCGGGCCGGACCTCGACAGCGCCACAGCCGCCGAGCTGGTCTCCACCACCTCGCGCCTGAACGGGGCGCTGCGCCGGCTGGGCTCTGGCTGGGCCATCTTCGTCGAGGCGCAACGCGTCCCCGCCAACCGCTACCCGCGCTCGCGCTTTCCCGATCCCGCCTCAGCGCTGGTCGAGATGGAACGGCGAGCGCAGTTCGAGGAGGAGGGCGCTCACTTCGAGTCCGCCTATTTCCTGACCTTCTGCTGGCTGCCGCCCGCCGACGCCGCCGACCGCGCCGAGGGTTGGCTCTACGAAGGGCGGGAGGACCGCGCCGGCGCGGATGGCCGCGCCGCGCTGTCCGGCTTCATCGACCGCACCGACCGCGTGCTGGCGTCGGTCGAGGGGTTCATGCCCGAGGCGGCGTGGCTTAGCGACGAGGAGACGCTCACCTACCTGCACTCTACGGTCTCGACCCGCCGCCATTCCGTGCGGGTGCCCGAGACGCCGATGCACCTGGACGCCATCCTCGTCGACGAGCCGCTGTCCGGTGGGCTTGAGCCGCGGCTGGGCTCCGCGCATCTGCGCACGCTGACCGTGCTGGGCTTCCCGTCACGGACTTGGCCAGGACTGCTCGACGACCTGAACCGGCTTGCCTTTCCGTATCGCTGGTGCGTGCGCGCGGTCTCTCTCGACAAGACCGACGCGACCAAGGTGCTGACCCGCATTCGCCGCCAGTGGTTCGCCAAGCGCAAGTCGATCGCCGCCATCGTCAAGGAGGTGATGACCAACGAGTCCTCGGTGCTGATGGACTCCGACGCCTCCAATAAGGCGGCGGACGCCGACCTCGCCTTGCAGGAGCTCGGCTCCGACCTGATCGGCCAAGTCTATGTCACCGCGACCGTGACCGTCTGGGACGAGGACCCCCGCATCGCGGACGAGCGGCTGCGACATGTCGAGAAGACCATCCAGGGGCGCGACTTCACCGCTATCCGCGAGAGCGTCAACGCGGTGGAGGCCTGGCTCGGCTCGCTGCCCGGCCAGCTTTACGCCAACGTCCGGCAGCCGCCGATCTCGACGCTCAACCTGGCGCACATGATGCCGTTCTCGGCGGTGTGGGCAGGACCCCAGCGGGACGAGCACTTCGACGCACCGCCGCTGTTCGTCGCCAAGACCGAGGGCTCGACCCCGTTCCGGTTCTCGCTCCACGTCGGCGACGTCGGCCATACGCTTGTGGTCGGCCCGACCGGCGCCGGCAAAAGCGTGCTGCTTGCCGTCATGGCGATGCAGTTCCGCCGCTACGAGCGCTCGCAGGTGTTCGCCTTCGACTTCGGCGGTTCGATCCGGGCCGCGGCGCTCGCGATGGGCGGGGACTGGCACGACCTCGGCGGCTCGCTGTCGGAGGACACGGCCGAGCCGGTGGCACTGCAACCGCTGGCCCGCATCCACCTGCCCGAGGAGCGCGGGTGGGCGGCGGAGTGGATCGCCGCCATTCTTACCCGCGAGAAGGTGTCGGTCACCCCGGAGGTGAAGGAGCACCTCTGGTCGGCGCTGGGATCGCTGGCGTCTGCGCCGGTGAACGAGCGCACCCTGACCGGGCTGACCGTCCTGCTGCAGAGCCAGGCGCTCAAGCGGGCGCTGCAGCCCTACTGCCTGAACGGGCCGTGGGGCCGGCTCCTGGACGCCGACGCGGAGCGGCTCGGCGAAGCCGAGGTGCAGGCGGTCGAGACCGAGGGTCTGATCGGCACAGGCGCTGCGGCCGCCGTGCTGTCCTACCTGTTCCACCGCATCGAGGACCGGCTCGACGGCCGGCCAACTTTGCTGATCGTCGACGAAGGCTGGCTGGCGCTCGACGATGAGGGGTTCTCGGGGCAACTGCGGGAGTGGCTGAAGACGCTGCGGAAGAAGAACGCCAGCGTCGTCTTTTCGACGCAGTCGCTGGCCGACATCGACAACAGCGCGATCGCGCCGGCCATCATCGAGAGCTGCCCGACCCGCGTATTCCTCGCCAACGAGCGGGCCCTGGAGCCGCAAATCGCGGCGACCTATCGCCGGTTCGGCCTGTCGGACCGGCAGATCGAGATCCTCAGCCGCGCCACGCCCAAGCGCGACTATTACTGCCAGTCTCGTCGCGGAAATCGGCTGTTCGAGCTGGGGCTGGGCGATGTCGCGCTCGCCTTCGCGGCCGCGTCGTCCAAGACCGACCAGGCGCTCATCACCGAGCTGTTCCGCGCTCACGGCCGCGCCGGCTTCGCGCGCGCATGGCTGAACGCCCGCGGCGTCGGCTGGGCGGTCGACCTCCTGTCCACCCTCGAGCTGGAACCCAAGCCATGATCGTACTTCGTTCCCACCGCCGCTTTCACCGGGCCGCGGTTGCCGGCGTCGCCGTCCTGTCGCTCGCGTTCGCCGGAGCGCCGGCCCACGCCCAGTGGACCGTCTTCGACCCCTCCAACTTCTCGCAAAATGTCCTGACCGCCGCGCGGTCGCTCCAGCAGATCAACAACCAAATCACCTCGCTTCAGAACCAAGCGCAAATGCTGATCAACCAGGCGCGCAACCTGGCTAGCCTGCCGTATTCGTCGCTGCAGCAGCTGCAGCAGAATGTAGCCCGAACCCAGCAGCTTCTCGCCCAAGCGCAGGGCATCGCCTACAACGTCCAAAACATCGACCAGGCGTTCCGCACCAGCTACGCGCCGGCGAACGCTTCGACCTCTGACCAGGCGTTGATCCAAGGTGCGCAGCAGCGCTGGCAGCAGTCGGTGCAGGCGCTGCAAGACGCCATGCGCACGCAGGCGACAGTCGTTGGCAATCTCCCGGCCAACAGCGCTCAGATGTCAGCGCTCGTATCTTCCAGCCAGTCGTCGACGGGCGCGCTCCAGGCCACGCAAGCGGGCAACCAGCTCCTGGCCTTGCAGGCGCAGCAGCTCGCCGACCTCACCGCCGCGGTCGCCGCGCAGGGGCGGGCGCAGAGCCTTGAAGCCGCGCAGCGCGCGGCTGCCCAGAGCCAGGGTCAGGAGCAGCTCCGGCGCTTCCTGACGCCGCGCACGGGCTACCAGCCCACCACCGTGACGATGTTCCACCAATGAGGGGCGTCGGTTCACGGCGGCTGCGCGCCTATGCAGCCTGGGACGCCAAGGCGATCCGCCGCGCGCTGGCGCTGGGCGGCGTCGGCGTAGCCCTGATCGCGGCGGCCGTCTTGATGGCTGGGAAGAACGACGAGGACGGATTCCGGGTGCGCTCTTCAACGCTCGCAACCGCCCCGGCAGAGAACCCGCTCGCCGCCGAGTTCGCCCGCTGCAACGGTCTCGGCAACGCCGCCGTGGACGACGCGGGCTGCCGCGCCGCCTGGGCCGAGAACCGCCGCCGCTTCTTCGGCGGCCGCGCCCGTCCGGCGCCGGAACGCTGACATGGGCGGCACCGGCGTCATCGACCGCTTCCTAGAAGTCTTCACCCGCTACATCGACAGCGGCTTCGGCCTGTTGCAGGGCGAGGTGAAGTGGCTGGCGGGCGTGCTGATCGCCATTGATCTCGTGCTGGCCGCCCTGTTCTGGGCGATGGCGCCAGACGAGAACGTCATCGCTCGGCTGGTCAAGAAGACGCTGTTCATCGGCAGCTTCGCCTTCATTATCAACAACTGGACCAACCTCGCGCGGATTGTCTTCGAGAGCTTTGCGGGGCTCGGCCTGAAGGCGTCCGGCACGGGCCTCAGCGAGGCCGACTTCCTGCGCCCCGCCCGCGTCGCGCAGGTCGGGCTCGACGCGGGCAAGCCGATCCTCGACTCCATCTCCGGCCTGATGGGCTTCGTGTCGTTCTTCGAGAACTTCATCCAGATCGCGGTGCTGCTGTTTGCCTGGGCGATCGTCATCCTCGCCTTCTTTATCCTGGCTATCCAGCTCTTCGTCAGCCTGATCGAGTTCAAGCTGACCACGCTCGCGGGCTTCGTGCTGATCCCCTTCGGTCTATTCAACAAGACTGCCTTCGCCGCCGAGCGGGTGCTCGGCAACGTGATGTCGTCGGGCATCAAGGTGCTGGTCCTGGCCGTGATCGTGGGGATCGGCTCGACCCTGTTCAGCCAGTTCACCCAGGGGTTCACCGGCCAGCCGACCATCGAGGACGCCATGGGCCTGGTGCTCGCGGCGCTGTCGCTGCTCGGGCTCGGCATCTTCGGGCCCGGCATCGCCAATGGCATCGTCTCCGGCGGACCCCAGCTCGGCGCGGGCGCCGCGGTCGGCACCGGCCTCGCGGCTGGCGGTATGGTCGCCGCAGGCGCTGGCCTCGCTGCAGGTGGCGTAGGTGCGCTCGGCGCCGCCGGTGGCGCGGCGGCTGGAGCTGCCCGCGGTGGCGCCAGCATAGCCGGCGCAGCCACGACTGCCTATCGCGCCGCCGCAACCGGTGAGACCGGCGCAGCTTCGGTCGCCGCCGGGATGGGTGGTGTTGCCCGAGCCGGCGGTTCGGCCGCCGTGCAGGCCGCAACCAGTCCGCTCCGTCGTGCCGCCGCGAGCATGGGCGAGAGCTTTCGTTCCGGCGCGCACAGCGCCTTCACCGCGACAGGCGGGAAGACCTCCGGTGGAGCGGCGGACGCAGCGGCCGGGGCTTCAACCGGTGAGGGCGCGAGCGGGGAACCCCCCTGGGCTCGCGCCGCGCGTCGCCGTCAGGCGACCCATCAAGGCGTCTCGACCGCCGCCCACGTCGTACGCTCGGGCGACCACGGCGGCTCCGGTTCTTCCGTCAACCTGTCCGAGGGCGAGTGATGTTCTTCAAACGACCCGACGTGCGCTACGGGCGCACCCCCGAACCCGAGACGCCCTACCAGCGCGCCGCCCAGGCCTGGGACGATCGCATCGGCTCCGCCCGCGTCCAGGCCAAGAACTGGCGGCTGATGGCGTTCGGGTTGCTATTCCTCTCCGCCGGGCTCGCGGCCGGGCTGGTCTGGGAATCCGCCTCCGGCTCGATCGTGCCCTGGGTGGTGCAGGTCGACCGCCTCGGCCAGGCGCAGGCGGTCGCGCCTGCCGAAGCCGCCTATCAGCCGACCGACCCGCAGGTCGCCTTCCACCTCGCGAGGTTCATCGAGGAGGTGCGCTCCATCCCGGCCGACCCGATCATCCTGCGGCAGGACTGGCTGCGCGCTTACGACTACACGACTGACAAGGGTGCGCTGGCGCTCAACGACTATGCCCGAACCGCCGACCCGTTTGGCAAGCTCGGGCACACGCAGATAGCGGTCGAGGTCTCCAGCGTCATCCGCGCCTCGCCGGCGAGCTTCCGGGTCGCGTGGAGCGAGCGCCGCTACATCGATGGCGCCCTGGCCGCGACCGAGCGGTGGACCGCCATCCTCACCGTCGTGATCCAGACCCCGCACGACGCCGAGAAGCTCAAGCGCAATCCGCTCGGCGTCTACGTCACCGCCCTCAACTGGTCCAAGGAGCTCGGCTGATGCGCCGCTCGATCCCCCTTGCGGCGCTGCTCGGCTCCGTCTCGCTCGCTGGCTGCGCCCATAAGTTCACCCCACCCGAGATCGCCTACGACGACACGCCCCGGCCGGCCGTGCTCGCGGCCGACCCGCCCATGCCTGTCCAGATCGTGCAGGTGCCCCAGCCGCTGCCCCTGCCGGGCCAGCTGAAGCCGCTGCCGAGCGGGCGCACCGCCCCGCGCGAGCCGGCTGATCCACGCACGCGCGTCGAGGTCGCGAACAACGCTGCCCGGGTGCAGCCGACGCGGGCGGGCTACCTCAACGCCGTGCAGGTATATCCCTTCTCGGACGGTGCGCTGTACCAGCTCTATGCCGCGCCCGGGCGCGTGACCGACATAGCACTCGAGCCCGGGGAACAGCTTGTCGGCTCCGGCCCGGTGGCGGCGGGCGACACCGTCCGCTGGATCATTGGCGACACCGAAAGCGGCTCGGGCCCGACCAAGCGCGTCCACATCCTGGTCAAGCCGTCACGCGCGGATCTGCTGACCAACCTCGTGATCAACACCGACCGGCGCACCTATCACGTGGAGATGCGCTCGGCCGAGCGGACCTATATGGCGAGCGTTTCCTGGTCCTATGCCGGCGACCAGCTCATTGCGCTCCGTCGCCAGAACGAGCGCGCCGAAACCGCACAGCCGGTAGCGTCTGGCGTCGACATTGACGCCCTGAACTTCCGCTACGCGATCGAGGGCGATCGTCCGCCCTGGCGGCCGCTGCGCGCCTACGACGATGGTCGCCAAGTCTTTATCGATTTCCCGCGCGGCATCGTCCAGGGCGAGATGCCGCCGCTTTGGGTCATCGGCGCCGAGGGCGGGGCCGAGCTCGTCAACTACCGCGTTCGCGGCAACCACATGATCGTCGATCGCCTGTTCGCCGCCGCCGAGCTGCGTCTCGGCGGCGAGCACCAGCAGAAGGTGCGGATCGTGCGCACGGACGGGAGGCCCACCTCGTGAGCGCCCCTCCCGACGAAAGACCTAAAGAGGATGGCGCTCCCGACGAGCCGGAGGAGTCCGGCCGCCTAGACGCCGTTCGGCCGGAGCGGCCGCGCTCGGATCAGGACATCGCCGCCGAGCTGCGGTTGCGACCGGAGCGGCCCCGCGTCACGCGCCTGTCGCGGCGCGTGCTCGCCGGTCTCGGCTCGGTCTCGGCCATTGTGATCGCCGGGGCGCTGCTGTTCGCGCTGCGCCCACACGGACCCAAGTCTGGCAGCGAGGAACTCTACAACACCGATAACCGCACCACCGCCGACGGCCTGAATGGCCTGCCGCGCGACTACAGCGGCATACCGCGCACGGTCCCTCAGCTCGGCCCGCCGCTCCCCGGCGACCTCGGCCGCCCAATGCTAAACGCCGGGGCGCAGCCGCCGCCCATCTCGGGTCCGGCTCCTGCGACCGATCCGGAGCAGCAGCGCCTTCAGCAAGAGCGGCAGCGGCTTGCTCAGGAGATGGAAGCAGCCCGAGTCAGCCGGCTGTTCGCCAGCGAGGCCCGCGCCTCCGTCCAGCCGGCGGCCTCGACGGGCTCAGGATCGCAGGTCACGCCGGCGCCACTGCTCGACCCGACCGCGCTTGGCCCGAACGTCGGACAGGGCGCGACCCAGCAGAGCGAAGCCGACCGCAAGCTCGCCTTCCTCACCGCCCCGGTCGACCGCAAGACGACCAGCCCCGACAGAGTGCAGGCACCCGCCAGCCGCAACGTGTTGCAGGCGGGTTCGGTGATCCCGGCCGCGCTGACCACTGGGCTACGCTCCGACCTGCCGGGGCAGATCACCGCGCAGGTGACGGAGGCCGTCTACGATAGCCCGACCGGGCGCATCCTGCTGATCCCGCAAGGGGCGCGGCTGCTCGGCCAATACGATGCCCAGGTCGCCTTCGGGCAGAGCCGGGCGCTGCTGGTCTGGAACCGGATCATTATGCCGAACGGCCGCTCCATCGTGCTCGAGCGCCAGCCCGGCGCCGATCCGGAGGGCTACGCCGGGCTCGAGGACGAGGTCGACAATCACTGGGGCGTGCTGTTCAAGTCCGCGCTGCTATCAACGATCCTAAGCGTGGGGTCCGAGGCCGGGACGGGGAGTAATCAGGACCAGCTTCTTCAGGCGATCCGCCGCGGATCGTCGGACAGCGTCAGCCAGACCGGCCGCCAGGTGGTAGGCCGCTCGCTCAACGTGCAGCCGACGATTACCATCCGGCCGGGCTTCCCGGTTCGGGTGATCGTCACCCGCGACCTGGTCATGGAGCCGTATCGGGGCTGAGGAACTTGCCATGGCGAAACTAAAACTCGGGCCAATTGTGGACGATAAGCCCGTGCGGCTCACGGTGGAGTTGCCGGCGCAGGTGCATCGCGATCTCGTCGCCTACGCCGAGGCGCTCGGCCGGGAGGAGGGAAGCCCGGCCGCGGAGCCCGCCAAGCTGGTTGCGCCCATGCTGGCGCGGTTCATGGCGACGGACCGCGCGTTTGCTAGGGCGCGACGCGGGACAGGACCGGCGGGCGAGCCCGTCATCAGAGATGCTTCGGGCGCCGGGAAACCCTGCGAGCGTGGCTGAGGAAAGGGCCGAGCGCGGGGTTCTCGTTGCCTTTCATCCACGCCATCCGGATGGCCACGATCGCATCGTCGTCCGACACTGGCCGGAATACCAGGCCCGGCATCGTCAGAGCCGTGGCGGAGCCGGCCACCACGGTCAGGCCGTAGCCGGCGCTTACAAGCCCGAGGAGGCTCTCGCGGCAGACATCGTGCTGGCGAATGTTCGGAGCGTACCCCTCTGGGTGGAGCTTGCCGGCGAGCCACGCATAGATGACCGGCCCGCTCCCGTACGCGCGGACAATGAAGGCCTCCCCGCGAAGATCCGCCCAGGTCAGTGCCTCGCGCCCGCCGAGGGGATGACCTTTGGGAATAACGACGGAAATACGTTCCTCCCAAAGGGCTTCGCTCTCCGCGCCGGGTGCTTCGCTGGCTGCCGTCAAGAACGCCACGTCGGCCCGGTGCTGTCGCAGTGCAACCAGTTGATCAGCGGGTGCCCCTTCCAGGAAGCCGAATTCCACCTGTGGGAAGCGTGCCCGGTGCTCGGCCAGGATCTGCTGGAGCAGGCCGGAAGCGAGGGAGGGGTAGAACGCGACCTTGAGAAGGCCGGCTTCGCCCTTCTGGATGCTCGTCGCGCTGCTGACGGCGTAGTCCAGTTCAGCTACGGCCCACCGCGCGCGATCAAAAAATCGTAGACCGGCCAAGGTTGGTTGGACGCCGGCGTTGTGGCGCTCGAACAGCGTCACGCCGAGCTGCTCTTCCAGCAAACGCAAGCGACGGCTTACGGCCGAGGCTCGCACGCCGAGCTGCCCGGCCGCGCGACGGATGCTGAGGAACTCGGCGACAACCAGGGCCTGACTGACAGATTGTAGATCAAGCATCGAGCGCCAAGTTCTCTTCCCGCGGAGCAAGTCACATGGTTACAGGCGCGAGCCATCAGGAGTAAGTAGGCACCTCTTGGTGCGTAGCCGGAGCTATCGCTCAACTCCGCTTTGATCGGGGTTCGGCCCTGCAACTCCGTGCGCGCGAGCCCAGAGATCAAGCGCGTGTAGCGGCTCGCAGAGCTCTCGACCCATTGAGGTGAGCGAGTACTCCACCTTTAGCAGCGGAGCTGGTGATCTGACAGTTCGTGTAATAATGCGGGTAGCAATAAGATCCTTTAATGATTGACTAAGCACCTTATGGCTTAGTCCGGGCAGACTACGCTGGAGTGCGCCGAATTGAAGCGGGCGTTCCGCCAGGTTTACGATAATCGCTGCCTTCCACTTGCCGCTAATTTTTGACATTACATCAGCGGCGCGACAGCGTTCTATAGTATCGTAAGCCACCTGCAAGTCAATTACTTGATTATGTTGCGGTTTTTGTAAAGTATCTGGATACGAAAGCAGATTTTGTTAATGGTCCATCGGGGTAGCGAAAATACACGATCTATCATCTTCTAAACACCAATAGATTATTGACTAGTCTAAGTTCAATCGGAATTTCATATTTTTAGTCCTGCTATATCACAATTGGTGTTGAAAATAAGCGGTTCAAAGGCTCGGGCATATTCATTGCGCCCTGCTTCAGTGTGAGACGCGCCGTATTCTCAATGGATTGATCATCAAATGACATAGTAGAATTCGACGGTCGACAACTTGCTCGATTGTTCCCGACCGCCCGAAACATACGTCACTTCCGCCCGGCATTACAGGCACGCGAGTACGAGGCTGGCCGACCTGACTGGACCTATGGCAGTTGAGGTGCATAATTCCAAAGCGGTAGGCAAACCCAGTTCCGAATGGAATCGGCTCAGCGCGAAGCACTTCTATGTAGAAATTGGTCGACTGCTCCCCGTCTGAAACATGGATAAGGCTATGGTCTAGCCTCGTGATTTCCCTAATCATGCTCTCTCGCTGCATTAGTCTATGCTCCGACTTGACGAAACCGCCAAACGCTCATGGGGCTTACCAAGCGAAACTGAAGTTGACACACGCCCAACCACTGACATCTCGACAAACAAACCTTACGTTGGCCGGAGCGCAGCGGTGGTTCCGTCGGATTCGCCTGCTAATACCTGGTGGACAGAGGAGACTACGACCGCTCCCTCACCCACGGCCGAAGCGACGCGCTTGACCGAGCCCGCGCGCACGTCGCCAACGGCAAAGATGCCAGGCTTGCTCGTCTCCAAAGTGTGCGGCTGCCGGCCGTCCCACCCGGGGCCGGCCGCAGCGCCTACCTGCACGAATCCTGCTAGGTCGAGCGTTATCCCGCAGCCATCGAGCCACGCCGTGTTCGGCACGGCGCCCAGCATCAAGAAGACGTTGCTGATCGCATGCTCCTCCTCAGCTCCAGTCAGGCTGTTGCGCCAACGCACACGCTCGAGATAACGGTCGCCGATCAGCCCCGTGATTTCGGTCTGGGTATGAAGCGTGATCCGATCCGAAGCCTCGATTCGGCCGACCAGGTAGTCGGACATGCTCGCAGCAAGACCCTCGCTCCGCACCAGCATGTGCACACCCGCGGCGTAACGGGACAGGAACACGGCCGCCTGACCCGCCGAATTACCGCCGCCAACCACGATGATCTCCTCGCGTTCACACAGGCCCGCCTCGATAGCGGTCGCGGCCCAGTGAATGCCGTTGCCGCCGGCGAACCGATCGAAGTTGGGGAGGTCATCGAGCTTGCGGTAGCTCGCGCCGGTGGCGATGACCACGGCCCCCGCGCGCACGACCGTGCCGTTGTCCAAATGCAACGCGTAGGGTCGCGCGGCGCATTCGAGCCGCACTACCGTGCGCGGCACAGCAATGCGCGCGCCGAATTTCTGTGCTTGGATCTGCGCTCGTCCCGCGAGCGCCTGGCCCGACACGCCGGTCGGGAAACCGAGGTAATTCTCGATCCGTGAGCTGGTGCCGGCCTGTCCGCCCGGCGCCTCGGCCTCCAGGACCAGCGTGTTCAATCCCTCAGACGCGCCATAGACCGCAGATGCCAGTCCGGCCGGGCCCGCGCCGACCACAACGAGGTCGAACAAGGCCCCCGCCGCGACGTCTTCGGTGATGCCAAGGCAGGCGCCGAGCTCGGCGTTGTCCGGATTGCGAAGCACACGATCCGGGCCGCACAGGACGATGGGCAAGTCGTCTTGGCCGAAACCGTAGCCATCGAGTACCGCCCGAGCCTGGTCACCTTCTACGCCGTCCCGCTCCACCTCGAGATGGCGCACAGGATAGCCATTGCGGCCGAGAAAGCGCTGGATGCGCAAGCTGTCACCTACGCCCTCCCGGTGCGAGGCAACCAACGTCACGCCCGCTTGCTGGTGCTCGATGAAGCCGACGCGGCGCAGGATGAAGGCGCGCATGACCAACTCGCCAATGTCGGGCTCCGCTGCCAGCAGGCGTCTAAAAGCCGGGCGGCTCATGCGGATGACCCGGCTCCCCTCCGTGCCAATCCGACCGCCGACCAGGATCAGCCGGTCGTTGAACAGGTCGAGCTCGCCCGTGAACTGCTTCTCGCCGTGGACGGTTATGACTTTCGAAGCACCATCATAGCCGATCTCAAAAATTTCAATCTGCCCATGAAGTACGATGAAGAAGTCCACAGTATGATCGCCGCGCTCGAACAGCACCGTCCCAGGCTCGAGGTCCTCGACGTTGCCGAACGCCTGTGCGCGCTCGAGCTGTTCATCGGTTAAACGGGGGAAAGTCTGGGCCTCGCGCACATACGGATCTGCGGGGTTCATCGGGGCGGGCGCACCCTCAGCCGATGCCTCCACGTCCACCACGGCCGCAGCCCTTATGCCAGTCTCGCTCATGCCAGCCTCTCTAACTTAAGTGTGCGTCAAACCCCGGCTGCACACACTGCTCAGCGGGCGCCAGCGTGTCGCCCTTTCGTGTCCGCAGCAGCTGCCGCGGAGCACTATCTTTCCAGTGCTATGTCGCTCCTCAAGCAGTCGATGTCCCTGCGCCGCGCGGGCTAGAGCGAGAACGGCATGACTCCCAAGGTAAAGCCAGCCCTGCTTTGCTGCGTTGGACACGGCCTGATCACCGGAGAGTCTTTCCTCGCGATTTGCAACAGAGCCGAATAGGTCACCGCCGCTCACATTGGGCGAGCGCAGCTGAAGACCGTTTGGCGGAACGACGTCGGCCAAGCCGCTGGCCGCGCCATAGACGACGAACTGTCCTCGCGCCTCTAAAACCTTCAGGCTGCCCGGGAGGGTCGTCTTTCCCACAGCATCGAGGGCGAGGTCGACACCAAGACCTTTCGTTAGTTCCAGCTTCACCGGAACGAAGTCCATCTGTAAATACAGGATTGTATGGTGGCACCCATGCGCCTCGGCGAGCGCAGCTTTCTCCGCGGTAGACACTGTCCCGATCACAGTGGCTCCAAGGTGATCTGTCCATTGGCAAAGCACGAGACTCATCCCCCCTGCCGCGGCGTGAATGAGGACGGTCGAACCGGAGCCAAGCTGGCGGTAATGCAGCGGAAAGTGGGCCACCTATTATTGACGAGCATCGTAGCGGCATCGACTTCGGACACCGTTTCGGGCAGCGGGATCAACGCGTCCGCTTCGACGACGGACCGACTCGCGTACGATACCCTGCGCAGCAGGACATAGCCGATCCGCCGACCTACTAGCGAGCGGTCGGCGCCATCACCTACGGCCTTGACGAGGCCAGCGCCTTCCATAACGGGGACGTAAGGAAGATGCGGAGCCGTCGATCCTGGGAGGCGCTCCCGGATCTCCTTGAAGTTGATGCCCGGGGCACCAAGGCGAACAAGAGCCTCACCTCGGGCGAGAGAGGGTAGGGTAACCTCCTCGAGATTTGGGACGTCGGCGCCTCCATACTCGCGAATGGCAATCGCTTCCACAGGATACTCCCGCTCGGGACTGAAAAGCTAAGTGACGACTTGGGGAATGCTGCCGACGGAGAAGCCGGAACGATTAGTCCACAGCGGGTCGGCGCTCGATCTAAGTCATGCCTTCAACTCCAACCCGAGCGCCCTCCGCAACGAGGCAGCACTCATGGCGTTGCCGTAAGCGGGCGACCCCGGGTCGAACGCACGCGCCACTGCAAGCGGGCCCGCATCTACGGGTTGAAATCCGATATCCTCGATCAACCCCGCGACGACGGCTTTCGCGTCGACGTCGTCGCCTGCTATCGGAATGGCGATCCGCTCGCCCGCCTCGCCCGCCTCGGCCATTGTCTTGGGCCAGGGCACGCTGTTGAATGCTCGCACCAGCTTCGCCTCGGGCAGGAGCTCGGCGACCGGCACGCCCGCGCCTTGACCGGCGTCGATCGCAGCCTGCGCAAACGAGCCGTCACGCTGCGGATACGGGTTGGCAGTATCAATGACCACTTTGCCCGCCACGTAAGGAGCAAGCGTCCGAGCGAGATCGGGCCAAATCCCGTAGGGAGTTGCGCACACGATCAGGTCGGCAGATGCTGCCGCCCGAGCGACCGTGTCCGTCGGCCCGGGAAGCTCTGCCTCGTGTCCGCGCGAGCCGAAGCGGACATCGTGACCTGCACCGACGAGCAAAGTGCCGAGACTACGCCCGACGTTACCGGTACCAACCACTCCAATCTTCATGCTCTTTTCCCTTCCAATTTATGTCGTGTGGGCGCCACTATCCGCGGGTCATGGAACGCTGTTAAGGGCTCGCATCCAGCACGCGTCAGGAAGCGTTTCGGCCATCAGCAAGCACGCTCGCTCCCTCCCCCCGACGTCGATCGAGGCTTGCTCGAAGGCGCCGTCGGTCTTCGGGGAAGGTGTCGTGCCCAGCGCGAGAGAGCAAGCAGCCCACGCTTAGCCCGACGTTGCCTGTGCTGATTACGCCGCCCTTCATGACTTGTCCCTCTCAGCCAGTTGTGAGGATTCAAAGACCCTCAACGCAATTCGCGCTTGAGTTCAGCAGAGACGGCCCGAAGGTCCATCAATCGTCGCTGAGAATCCGGCAAATTCGAAGCCGCGGACGCGCGTGGAAATTGGCGCTGCACCGACATCTCGATCGTTGCTGCTTGGTCGGGAGACGGTGCCCATGTCGAGCCGCCAGCCTGCATCGTCTGCGCAACCCGGCTGCGGTAAGCTTCGATATACCGGGCCTGCGCGTCGGCGGCGTCAGGCATGTTGTCGATGTCCCCGTGCCCGGGCAGGATGCGTGTGCCAGCTCTAAGCACGGTCTTGATCGAACGCAGTTCCTCCAGCCACGCACCGGTGCGGCCTTCCGCCATAAAGGGCGCGGCCTGAGGGGTCATCAGATCGCCTGTCGCGGCAAAATGGGCGTTTGGGAATAAGAAGATGCTCGTTCCCGAGCTCTCCCCCGCTCCGATCTGGCGTGCACTAACAGACGCTCCATCGACAACGAAGTCCTCGGCATCTCCGACGACAACGTCGGGAACCGGTATCGAGGCTGGACCACCCGGCCGCCGACTTAGGAAACCTTGCGTGTTATGCAGGATTTCTTGACGTGTCGCGGCCTGAGCATAAACGCTTGCGCCTTGAAAGGCGGCCTTGAACAACGCTAACCCACTCACGTGATCGGGATGAGGGTGAGTGATGAAGATCACGCGGACAGGCCTTCCCACAGCCTTGATCGCGGCGATTGCTGCGCGCGCCTGATCGAGGTCGCGTTGCGCGTCGATGATGATCAGCCCGCCACCGGGCGTCTCGACCCACCATGTATTGACTGGGCCTGCGCCTGTTGAAGTATATCGGCCAACATCGTACGGTGCCGCCGCTGCTGGTAGTCCCAAACCGATCAGAACAGGAATGAGGATTGCACGAAAGCTACTCATGATAAACTCCCGTTGTGGTTTTCTGTTCATAAGTCCCGGTTCGTTCGTGGCGGCGTGAGTGTAGGCTGTTGTCTCTACCGGTCCGAGTCCGACTTGAACCGATATTCTGGACACAATCGTCCGCCACACGATCAAGCTCGTTGCGATCCTTTCCCCAAAAGCTTGTCTAGTGTCAGCGGATAATCCCGGATTCGAACGCCGGTTGCATTGTAAACGGCGTTGGCGACGGCTGCGGCTGCACCGCAAATACCCAGCTCTCCAACCCCTTTAGCCTTTAGGGGTGACGATTTATTATCCAGCTCCTCCAGGAATAGCACGTCCTGACTGGGAATGTCGGCGTGAACAGGAACATGATACTCGGCCATGTCATGATTGACGAAGTAGCCGAAGCGCTTGTCCACGACGGCGTGTTCCGTCAGCGCCGCTCCCACGCCCATGGTCATTGCGCCGATCACCTGGCTGCGCGCTGTCTTCGGGTTGAGGATGCGTCCAGCGGCGAAAACGCCCGTCATCCGACGCACGCGCACCTCGCCCGTGTCCTCGTCGACCCCTACCTCGCAAAAGTGCGCCCCGAAGGTGCTCTGGGCGTACCGCTTGCTAAGGTCGCCGAACTCGATCTTGTCCTCCACGGCCATACCTCTCGGTCCCGCCGCTTCGCCCAGAGTGATCGTGTGAGTACCGAGATTAATGCGCCCGTCCTCAAAGATCGCCCGCTCCGGATCCATCCCAGCCTTGTCAGCCAGCGCTTTCCTGAGCGCCATGCAGGCGGCATAGACTCCGGCGGTCGAGCTGTTGGCACCGAACTGCCCGCCCGACCCCGAAGAGGCAGGAAAGCGACTGTCCCCCAGTCGCACCGTCACTTGCTCGACATCGACGCCCATCATCTCAGCCGCGGTCTGGGCGATGATCGTATAGCTGCCAGTGCCGATGTCGGTCATATCGGTTTCGACCATCACGCGGCCTTGGTGGTCGACACCGACACGCGCGCCTGATGTGATCGTCATGTTGCCGCGGAACGCAGACGCCATCCCCATCCCGACCAGCCACTGTCCATCGCGGACTTGGCTTGGCCGCGCTGCACGCTTCGACCAGCTAAAGCGCTCGGCGCCGATCCGAAGGCACTCGACGAGCTTGCGGCTGGAAAATGGGCGGCTTGGACCCTTCTCCGGATCGAACTGGACGTCGTTGCGGATCCGCAACTCGACGGGATCGATGCCGGTCGCTTCGGCCAGTTCGTCCATCGCGATCTCGAGCGCCATCAGGCCCGGTGCCTCGCCAGGCGCGCGCATGGCGTTGCCTTCGGGCAGGTCGAGAATCGCGAGTCGATGCGCGGTCATTCGATGTTCACCGCCGTAGAGAAGTCGCGTTTGCATCGCCGCGGTTTCCGGTCCTCCGCCGGGCAGGTCGCCCGACCAGCTCTCGTGCCCTATCGCCTCGATCCGACCGTCGCGCCCGGCCCCGATCCGCACGCGCTGGATTGTTGCGGGTCGGTGGGTGGTGTTGTTCATCACCTGTGGGCGCGCGAGCGCTACTTTCACCGGGCGTCTTACGACGCGCGCACCGAGCGCGGCCAGGATCGCGTCGCTCCGGATAAAGAGCTTCGCGCCGAAGCCGCCGCCAACGAATGGCGACACGATGCGGACGCGCTCTGGCGGCATCTGTAGTGTCGCCGCCACGTCGCGGACCGCCCAAGCGACCATTTGATTGGAGGTCCATAGCGTCAGCCGATCGCCGTGCCACGCCGCGATCGTGGCGTGTGGCTCCATCATCGCGTGGCTCTGATCCGGGGTGGTGTAGGTCTGATCGACTTTGACCGGAGCGCGGGCGAAAGCTCCCGCAAAATCGCCTACCGCGCTGTCGGGCGGCCCACTCTCATCGTCGCCTTTCGGCATAGCCGCGATGTCGCGCGCAGCGCCGAGGTCGTAACGGCCCTGGGCCGGGGCGTAGTCGATGCGCACCAGCTTGGCGGCGTCGCGCGCTTGCTCAAAACTTTCGGCGACAACAAGCGCCACCGCTTGATCGTGATGCTGGATCTCAGGACCAGCGAGAAGCCTGGCGGTGTTGTGCTTACCCCTGCCGAGCTTTCCTGCATTCAGATAGTGGATTACGCCAAGAACCCCGGCGGCACGTTCAGCTTGCTGCGTATCGATCTGCAGAATGCGCCCGGTCGCAATTGCCGAGCCAACGATCCAGCCATAGGCAGCATTCGGCGCGACATCAAGGCGCTCATAAGCATAGGGAGCGGTCCCAGTTACCTTAGCTTTGCCGTCGATACGATCATGCGCGTGGCCTATCACGTGACCGCGGTCGATCGGGTTCTGGGTTGCTGGCGTATCGAACTTCATGACCGGGATCCCGCTTGGCGGAAAACAGACGCTAGCGTCCGCTCGACAAGCGGCACCTTGAACGCGTTCTGGGCAGTCGTTCTTGCGCCCGTCAGCACGCTCTCGGCGACCGCCGCCGCACCGCGTGGGATAAGCTCCTCGGCTGCCTCGACGCGCCACGGTTTGTGCGCCAGGCCGCCGAAGGCCACTCGGCCGCGCCCTCGAGCAGGCAGCACCGCCGCTACCGAGACGGTCGCAAAGGCGTAGGACGCGCGGTCTCGCACCTTGCGATAAATGTGCGCGCCCACAACGGGTGGTGGAAGGGTGACTGCAGTGATCAGCTCGCCCGGCGCCAAAAGGGTCTCGATTTGCGGCGTTGAGCCGGGCAGGAGGTGGAAGTCGGCGATGGGGATTGCGCGGGCTTGCCCGTCGGCGGCGACGGCTTCGACCGTGGCGTCCAGGGCGCGCATGGCGACCGCCATGTCACTCGGGTACGTAGCGATGCACTGTTCGCTCGCGCCAAGGATGGCGAGGTTGCGGTTGAACCCGCCTAATGCCGCGCAACCCGCGCCAGGCCGCCGTTTGTTGCACGGCTTGGTGGTATCGTAGAAATACGGGCAGCGGGTCCGTTGGAGAAGATTGCCTGCTGTGGTCGCCTTATTCCGGAGCTGGCCCGAGGCGCCCGCCAGAATAGCCCTTGAAAGGACGGCATAGTCGCGTCGAACACGCGTGTCCGCGGCCAGATCGGTGTTGCGCACTAAGCTACCAATGCGAAGCCCGCCGGCGTCGGTCGGATCGATGCGGTCGAGCCCTATCCCGTTGATGTCGATGAGGTGCGCCGGCGTCTCGATCTGCAGCTTCATCAAGTCGAGAAGATTGGTTCCGCCGGCGATGAAGCGCGCGTTCGGATGCCCCCCAACCCCTTTTGTGGCCGCCGCCGCGCTATCGACGCGCTCGTAGGTAAAGGGTTTCATACCCGGCTACCCGCGACTTCGTGGATCGCCGTCAGGATATTCGAGTATGCGCCACAGCGGCAGATGTTGCCGCTCATGCGCTCGCGGATCTCGGCGTCGGTTGTGCGCATCGGGCCCGTTAGATCGAGGCTGACGTGGCTCGGGACACCGGCTTCGATCTCGTGCAGCACCGAAATCGCGGAACAGATCTGCCCGGGCGTGCAGTAGCCGCATTGAAAGCCGTCGTGCTCGATGAAGGCCGCCTGCATCGGGTGCAGGCGATCGGGCGTGCCCAGTCCTTCGATGGTGATGACATCATCCCCCTCGTGCATGACTGCAAGGCTGAGGCAGCTGTTGATGCGGCGACCATCGACGACAACCGTGCATGCGCCGCATTGGCCGTGATCACAGCCTTTTTTGGTGCCTGTAAGCTTCAAATGCTCGCGCAGCATGTCGAGCAGTGTCGTGCGCGGGTCGAGCGACACTGTGCGACGTTGCCCGTTGACGCTAAGCGACACGGACATGATTGGAGTCTCCAAACGGGCTGAACTGGCGCGCGCATGCACGGTGTCCGGCACTGCTGTTGCTAGCGTCGTCAGTGCGGTTGCGGCCGCGGCACCTTCGAGAATGCTCCGGCGACTTATTCCGTTCTGTTCGTAATCAATCATCCCTTCGACTTTCTAAATTTCCGGCTTGGAGCGCGAACAACTCTCTTACGGTGATATTTGAGAAGCCGGATCCGACTACAAGCAACGCTTGTCTGCATCCACCGATGATAAAGGGACGGCAAGAGCCGCTGCGGCAACGCCGCCGATTACCAAGAGCTGACCCCTTGCTCATGCGAGTAGCGCGCCGCCGTCGACGTCGATCACCGCGCCAGTAACGTAGGGGTTCGTCATTACAGTCAGGATTGCGGCTGCGATGTCCTGCGGACGACCGACGCGACCGGCCGGCAACTTGCTTGCCGCATTCGTGAACATCGCTGCGCGCGCGCTTGCGTCCAGGTCCGCATAGGCTTCAGTACCTTCGATTAAGCCCGGCGCGACGGTATTGACGCGGACAGGCGCAAGTTCGATCGCCAGCGCACGCCCAAGGGCTTCGAGTGCGGCATTGACGGCCGAAAGCGCCGCAGCACCAGCACGTGGGCGCCGCGAGAGTATACCCGAGACAAAAGTGATCGAGCCGCGATCGATGACGTCGGCGGACCGCGCAACGCGGTAGGCGCCCCAGAACTTTGCCTCCATTGTGGCCTGCGCCCGAGCGAGAGGAAGTTCGTGGAACGGGCCGGTCGCAGATGTCGCCGCCGTGACGACCAAGTGATCGCACGTCCCGACCGACGCGAAGAACGCATCGATGCTCGCTTCGTCGGTGACGTCGATCCGATGGGCACGGAACCGGTCGGTGCCGAGTTCGGCTCCAGCGGCATCAAGCCGTTTTTGAGACCGGCCGCCGATCGCCACGTCGCCCCCAGTGTCGAGCGATGCCCGCGCGACAGCAAGGCCGATGCCGGATGACCCGCCCACGATAACGACGCGCTTGCCTTCCAGCATCACATCCCCTCCAGCTTGCCGCGGCCTGCGGAGATGTTCGCGAGGCCAGAAAAGCCCACCAGGATGACGGTGTCGCGCACGGCATTGGGAAGCGCCGCGCCATCGCCTTCGGCAGGATTGAAAACGCTCGTCCACGACACGAGCGTCTGATCAGTGCGCGTGATCGGAGTCAGTTTGACCGTGCCGACATAGTCTCGAACCGGCGCGGGTCCCTCGACGATCGTATAGCTGTATGAGTGCTCGAGGTCGGATAGCGCGAGCAGCTTTTCGACGAAGATTGCTTTGTTCCTCAACCTTATGCGGCGCAGGCACCCGACCCGGTCGCCTGGGCCGTGCTCAACACCGAGCAGTTCGGTAACGTCCTGATGCCACGCCGCGACATTCGAGAAATCTCTGATGATGCTCCAAACCCTGTCAGTATCAGTATTAATGATAGTAGTTGCATGAGCTTGCATGATCGCTCCGTCCTCAGTGACCGGGGGCTCGCCCAAGTGTTTGACAAGTTCTAACGCTAGCCGACTGTTCCGATCAGTCCCCCGTCGACCATGAGGTTGGCGCCATCAACAAAACCGGCGCGCGGACTGGCGAGATAGGCGACAAGGTCCGCGACATCCTGTGGCGCACCCAGTCGCCCCGCCGGAATTGGATAGGCGGTCTGGGCGACGTAGGCGGCGATCTCGTCCCAGCCCGAAACAGGCCATTTGCGGTCGCTCGCCATCTTGTTGAAGAAGGTTTTGACCGCGTCGGTTACGATGATCCCGGGACTGACAGCATTCGAGGTGACGCCAGTTCGGGCAAATACTTTCGAAAGGTGAACGGTGAGCGTCAGCATCGCGGCTTTTGCCGCCGAATAGTCGCCCATGACGTCCAGCGGCTGGCGCGCTTCGAGCGTCGCTATCTGGATGAGCCGACCCCAGCCGCGCTCGCGCATCGATGGCGCAAGGAGCTTTGTCAAGCGGACCGAAGACACAAGATTGGTGTCGTAAGTCGCCAGCCAGTCGGAAGGCGACATCTCGTCGAACGCTCGATTGATGTAGGCGCCCGCATTATTGACTAGTATGTCGACGGTGCCGAATGCTGCCGTTGCGCCCTCCGCGATATGCTGGGCGTCACCATCCAAGGTCACATCGCCCGCGACGAGCGCCACCTCGGCACCCGATGCCCTTAACTGCTCCAGCGCTTCTTCGAGCGCGTCGCGGTGGCGGCCGTGAACAATTACGCGCGCGCCCTCGGCGGCGAACATCTTAGCGATGACGAGCCCGATGCCGCCCGAACTGCCCGTCACGAGTGCGGTTTTCCCGCCAAGATTGAGATCCAAGGTCATTCTCCCGGTCAGGTGCTCATGTCGCGCCCAGCAAACCGCCGTCGGCAACGAGAACCGAGCCGGTCATGAAGGGATTGGTAATTGAGAGCAGGACCATCGCCGCGATATCTTCCGGCTGTCCCATGCGCCGCGCGGGCAGTGCCGCTTCGGCCCATTTAGAAAGATCGCGGCGGCGTGGATCATCGGCGTCACCCCAGACGCCCGTGTCGACGACGCCGGGCACTATGATGTTGACGCGGATTGGTGCCAACTCGCGAGCGAGTGCTCGTCCCAACCCGGCAATGGCCGCGTTGGCAGCTGCGAGCACAGCCATCCCTTCCCTGGGCGGTCTGAACGCCGATGCGCCCGAGAACAACGTAATCGAGCCATCGGGTGGCATTCGGGCCACTACCGCTTGAACTGTCACAATGTAACCACGCAGTTTGTCGAGTGAATGCTCAAGCTGGTCGAGAGAAATTTCGCCGAAGGGCGCACGCTGCGCGCTTTCGTCGGTTGCGGCTGTGGCTACTAGGTGATCGATCCTTGCGACGTCCACCAACGCCGCCCGGACGGAGCTAGCATCGCGCATGTCGCATGATTGCGCGTGCGCCGTCAGCCCGAGCTCGGCGACGGCTTGGGTCAACTTGGCGGGATCGCGCCCGAGTAGAAATGCCCTGCCTCCGACCCCGACCGTTGCCCGCGCGACCGCGAGACCGATGCCAGCCGAGCCGCCAAGGATAGCGACTGTCTGGCCGTCGAGCGCCGCCTCGGTGATTGCGCTCGGCGATCTCACGGCAAAGCTGCCTGCGCGTCCGCGCTACGCGCTTTGAGCAGGGTCCAGGTGCTACTTTCATGCTCGGCGCACAGGAGGGTGCTGACGCTCTCTAAATGCGCCTGGACCTCAGCCATCGCGATCAGCAGGCCGAGCGCTTCTGCGGTTTCGTAGATCGTTGCCGTTGACTTTAGGGGAGTGTCCATCGAGCTGCTCATGCAGTGCCCGTACGGCGCCGCGCGACCGCTAGCGTTAGCGACTCACCAAGCGCAGAGTGCCGCTGTGTCTTGCTTCTCTTCGATCTCCATAGGCTGGCCTCGCCGTCGCTCATGTGTCCGTCCCTTGCCGATTGCGGGTGCCCTAATCTTAGGAAGCCTAGACTTTGCGCGCTTTGGTTTTCGTGCGGTGCAGCTCCAGGCGGTGTTTGAGACAGACGCAACCGCACGATTCCCAAAGCCGGGGGCCCCTACTCCATTCTTTACGAGTGCAGTCCGAGGGGCGAGTGCGCTAATCACGCGCGGAAATGGGCGGGATCACCGTCTACTAGGCCGAGCGCGATGCTAGATGGAGGGCAGCCGATGTGGGATAACTACGCAGAGTGGTATCGGCGGGGCCCCGGTGCATCGTTCCTAGTGGAGGCGCGCCTCCCGGCGGGCGCGCCCGTGCAGTTATTCCGGGTGCGAAGGCCCGCCGGGCACTACTCTGACCCGGGTACGGCCGACATGACGGTCCACTTCGTCCTGAAGGGCTCTCGTGCTCATCTCGACTTTGGCAGTGGCCACTTCCTGCACAATGGCAGATCGGGCGATTTCGCCCTTGGCCCAGCTGGTGTCGCCTGTGCCGCTCTGATGGCTGATTTACACGAGGTCTTAGTTCTAAGTGTTCCCGGCGCATTATTACGCGGTGTTCTGGCCGAAGCTACAAAGATCGACTTAAGGGACCACGGCCCTCTGCACGCCGCCATGAACCGCGACACCGTAATCGAGAGTCTCTTGTGTCGCCTCTGGGCCGAGGCTGCTGAGGGCAACCCCATGGGGCCGCTCTTCGCCGACGACGCGGCCGCGGCGGTCGCAGGCCGGCTGGCCCGGTTGGCACTGCGGGCAAGCGGGATGCCGGACATGGACGAAGACACGCCGCCGCTGCACGGTGCTCGCCTTGCCCGCGTGCTGGCCCTAATTGAAGACAGCTTGGACGCCGAACTGCGCCAGGCCGTGCTTGCCGCAGTCGCCGGGCTCAGCCCATGGCACTTCGCCCGCGCCTTCAGAGCTGCAACCGGCGTCGCCCCACACCGCTTCGTACTGTTGCGTCGTCTCGCCCGCGCGCAATGGCTGCTGCGCGCGACTAAGCTGGATGTGGCGGAGGTGGCCGCCGCTTGCGGCTTCGCCGACCACGCGCATCTGACGGTCACCTTCAAGCGCCAGACCGGCACCACTCCCTCTCAATGGCGGGCGGCGCTCCGCGACTAGCCGGGTGGAAGCGGGTCAACTCCCAACAATGGTCGATCTAGATCGTGCCTCTGGAACACTCTAGGTTCGCACGGACCTAGACCAGACTTTTGTTCAAACGAGTGTTTCTGCGGCAGTTGAGGTACACATCGCAGTTGGCGATCAGCCCCCGGGAAGTTCCGCGAACAGCGTTTCCGATATGCCTTCACGCCGTAGCCGACGAAGACGGTTTCTTGCGCGTGGTGTCAGGTTCCGCGACGCTGGCAACGGACCGTCCGAGCGAAAACGGCGCAGACAAAAGCTCGGTCACGAGAGGGTTGGGGAAGCGCCGCGCTTGCACCACGGCATAGAAGCTCTCGTTGACCTCGGGGAGGCGGCAACGCTCGACGAGGAGACCCGACCGGAGCTCGTCGCGCACTACGACCGGCGGAGCGAGCGTCACACCCTCGCTCTCGCGCGCCAGAAGGCGAAGCATCGCCATGTCGTCGACCTCGGCGAGGATGATTGGCCGGATCCCCGCCAGCTCCAGCAGCCGGTCGAAGGCGAGCCGAATCTCACTGTCGAGGCTAGGCAGCAGCACCGGCGTGGTGCGCAGGTCTTCGGGGAAGCGGAACGGGCTCGCGCTAGGAGGGCCGACGAGACTCACCGGCTGCTCGTCAATGAGATGGTTCTGCCAAGGCGTGCTCGCGTCCCGCTGCACCGGCCGGTTGGCGAGCAGAAGGTCGAGTGCATGGGCCTCTACCTGAGCCAGCAATTCGCGCAGGGTTCCGGAGCGAACGACCAGCTCGACGTCGGTCCGCCCGATCAGCGGCCTCAGGAACTGGAGCTGGAAGTTGCGCGACAGCGTCGTCAGCGCGCCGATCCTTAGCACCTGGCGGCTGCCCTGCGGGCGGCCTTGCAGCGTGCTTACCAGCTCATCGCCCGCCTGAAACGCCGTCTCGGCATAGTCGAGCGCAATGCGGCCCGCTTCCGTGAGGACCAGCCTCCTTCCCTGCCGCTCGAACAGCAAGTGGCCGAGCTGCGCCTCCAGCTTCTTCAACTGCGTCGAGAGGGCCGATTGCGACAGGTTCAGCCGCTCGGCCGCGCGCGTGAGGCTGCCGTCCAGCGCGATCGCCCTAAAGAGGCGGAGGTGGTGATAGTTGAGCGCGGCCATGGCCGGTCTTCTACGAAACAGAACGATATTCCGCAATCTTTGTAGTTCCTCAATGAAGTAGTCAGCCATAGAAAAAGAGTCGCCTCTCGCTGGAGACGACCGTGATCTCATCCCTGCTTTGGTTCACCGCGGTTGGGCCGCTCGCTCTTGCGATTGCCGGTCTCGTTTCCGGTCGGGCCGAAGCATCGGCCCGAGCCGGGGTCAGGCTCGCGATCCTCGCCGCTTCCGCGGCGCTGTCGATTGCGCTCTGCACGGCCCTGTCGCTCGGTCTCGTCGGACCGATCCGCACGGTTTCGCTCGGCTGGCAGGGGATCGGGCTCGGGATCTATCTCGACGCGCTCAGCTCGGTGATGTTCGTGCTTGTGGCCTTCGTCGGCCTGATCGTCATCCTCTACAGCCGCAACTATCTCGACGGCGATCCCGGCCAGGGCCGCTTCACCCGCTGGCTGTGCCTGACGCTGGCGGCGGTGCTGGTGCTGATCGTCTCGGGCAACCTCTTCCAAATGTTGCTCGCCTGGATCGCGACCAGCCTCAGCCTGAACCGGCTCCTGCTGTTCTACCCCAAGCGGCAGGCGGCCGTGCTCGCGGCGCGCAAGAAGTTCGTGGCGAGTCGGCTGGCCGACGCGTGCCTAGTCGCGGCGATGCTGCTGATCTACCGGGTCGTCGGCAGCCTCGACTACGCGATGATCTTCAGCGCTGCCAAGACCTGGCCGACGGCTGGCGCAGCCTCTGGCGGGGTCCATGCCGCTGCCGCGCTGCTCGTGATCGCCGCCCTGCTCAAGTCGGCGCAGTTCCCGATGCATGGCTGGCTGACCGAGGTGATGGAGACGCCCACGCCCGTGTCAGCGCTGCTCCATGCGGGCGTCATCAACGCGGGCGGCTTCCTCGTGCTGCGCTTCGCCGGCCTGATCTCGCTGTCGGCGCCCTCGCTCGACCTGCTGGTCCTCGTCGGCGGCGTCACCGCCCTGTTCGGCTCGGTGGTGATGCTGACGCAGACCTCGGTCAAGGTCTCGCTGGCCTGGTCGACCATCGCCCAGATGGGCTTCATGATGCTCGAATGCGGTCTCGGCGCCTTCTCAGCCGCGCTGCTGCACATCGTCGCCCACTCGCTTTACAAGGCGCACGCCTTTCTCTCTTCGGGGAGCGTCATCGATCTCGCCCGCGCCTCCTGGTCACCAAGCCCTGGCGGGCGGCCGCATCCGGCACGAATGGCCCTGACGGTCGCCGCCGTCCTGATCGTCGCCGTGGCGGTCGGCGGCCTGTTCGGGGCCAGTCTCACAACCCAGCCCGGCGTCTTCGCGCTAGGCGCGGTGCTCCTGCTCGGCCTCGTCCACCTCATAACCCAGGCGTTGGACGAGCGGCCGAGCCTCTATGTCCTGGGGCGCGTCCTCGCGCTCGCGGTGGTGGTGGCGGTCGCCTACTTCGGCCTGCAATGGGGAGCCGAGCGCCTGACCGCTCGCTCGCTGCCTCCAACAGCGCCCCTGCGCGGTCCGTTCGACCTCGCCATCATTCTGCTCGTCGTGCTCGCCTTCGCGGCGGTGGCGGTGTTGCAGGGCCAGCTGCCCGGCCGGGCGGCTGGGACGCGCTGGCTGGCGCTCCACGTCCACCTTTCGAACGGGCTGTACGTCAACACCGTCGCCAACCGTCTGGCTCTGCGTCTCTGGCCCAATTCGCCCAGCCGGTTCGCCACGCGCGAACTCGCGGCCAGACTTTCTGAAGGAGGCCGGTGATGAGCGCAGCCGTTGCGTTAGGCGCCCAGCAAGCCGTCGATACGGCCCTAAAGACCGCACCGCTAGGCCAGCCCGAGATCGAGTCCGCGATCGCCGCCGCGTGCGAGCGGATCGCGCCCCTGTGGCCCCTCAAGCACTTCGTCGCGGTCAATCCCTTCCTCGGCTTCTCCGATCGGAGCTTTGGCGCCGCCTGCGCCACCCTGCGCCGGGTGGCCCAGATCGAGATGCTGATGCCGCGCGCCTTCTATCGGGAAGCGCTCGCATCGGGGCTGGTCGAGGACCGCGACCTGGCCGTGGCGCTCGCCGCCATGCCGCCGGACATGGCCATCCCCGCTGACGTTCAAGGGCTGAAGCAGGCGCTGGCCAAAGATGCGGCCACCTCGGGCCGGCCGGGCGCCGTGGTGGCGACCGTCGCCGAGGTGCTCGACACCCTGGCGGCGGGCGACCGCCAGGTCTCTCGCACCGCCTTCATGATCGACGAGATCTCGAAGTGGTGCGCCGCCTGGTTCGACGAGGGCCAGTCCGCCTGGCGGCTGCCGACGCGCGGCCTGCCGCTCTACCCAGCGTGGCGGGCCTCCATGCGCCACGACCGCAATCCCGAGACCATGGGCGTCCGGAACTTCCGCACCGCCGTCGCCGCTCTGCCGAATGATCCTGTGGCGGCGATCGCGGCGGTCGTGCAGGCGCTCGGCATCCCGGCGAGGGCGGTCGAGGATTACCTGTTCCGCGCGCTGTTCGATATCGGCGGCTGGGCCGCCTACGCCCGCTACCGGGTTTGGGACAACGCGCTCTACGGGCGCGAGGACGACACCCTGATCCAGTTGCTGGCGATCCGGGTGGTCTGGGGCTACGCCCTGTTCCTCGAGCGCGGCGACGCGGCGTTCCGGGCGGCGTGGCGAGCCGCCATGACCGCCGCTGCCGCCCTGCCAAAGGACGACCGGCTGGGCGACGACCCGGACCTCGCCGTCGATCTCGTCCTGCAGCAGGCCTACGAGGCGGCCTACCAGCGCAAGCTGCTGGCGCGACTGAGGAGACATGCCGCGTCGAAGCCCAGCGTCGCGGCCGAGCGCCCGTCCGTGCAGGCGGCCTTCTGCATCGACGTCCGCTCCGAGGTGTTCCGCCGCGCCCTCGAAAGCGTCGATCCCGGGGCGCAGACCCTCGGCTTCGCCGGGTTCTTCGGCTTCCCAATCGAGTATGTGCCGATCGGCCGCGTGTCGGGTGGGGCGCAATGTCCGGTCCTGCTCAAGCCGACGTTCGTGGTCTGCGAGGCGGTGGAGGGCGCGTCCGAGCGGGAGGAGGCGCGGGTTCTGGAACTAAGGTTGCTGCGCCGCCGCGCGCTCAAAGCCTGGAAGGCGTTCAAGCTCTCGGCCGTTTCGTCCTTCGCCTATGTCGAGACCGCGGGTCTCCTGTTCGCGGGCAAGCTGATCGGCGACAGCGCCGGCCTGACCCGCACGGTCAAAGACCCGAACACCGACGGGCTCGATCCCGAGGTGATCGGCCGGATCGGACCGCGGCTGGCGTCGCGCGAGGTCGCCGGACGCGCGACCGGCTTCACCGAGGTGCAGCGGCTCGATATGGCCGAAGCCGTGCTGCGGGCCATGTCGCTGACCGAGGGGTTCGCGCACCTCGTTTTCCTCGCCGGCCACGGCTCGACCACGGTCAACAACCCGCACGCCTCGGGCCTCGACTGCGGCGCGTGCGGCGGCCACACCGGCGAGGCGAACGCCCGGGTCGCCGCGGCGATCCTCAATGACCCCGGCGTCCGCACCGGTCTGCAGAGCCGCGGAATCGCGATCCCGCCCGACACCTGGTTCCTCGGCTGCCTGCACGACACCACGACCGACGAGGTCCGGGTCTTCGACGCCGAGCACGTCCCGGCCGATCATCGGGGCGAGTTGAAACGCGTGCGCGATCGGCTCGGCCAAGCCTCCGCGCTTGCTCGGGTTGAGCGGTCAGCCCTGCTCGGACTGGCCGGCGAGGCCGATGTCGATCGCAAGGTCTTCGGCCGTAGCCGTGACTGGTCGCAGTTGCGCCCCGAATGGGGCCTGGCCGGCAACGCCGCCTTCATCGCCGCGCCGCGCGAGCGCACGCGCGGGCTCGACCTCAACGGCCGCGCCTTCCTCCACGACTACGACTGGCGCAAGGACGCCGGTTTCGGCGTGCTCGAGCTGATTATGACCGCGCCCATGGTCGTGGCGAGCTGGATCAACCTGCAATATTACGGCTCGACCGTGAACAACCGCGCCTTCGGCAGCGGCGACAAGACGCTGCACAACGTCGTCGGCCAGCTCGGCGTGCTGGAGGGCAACGCCGGCGACCTGAAGGTCGGCCTGCCGCTGCAGTCAGTGCAAGACGGGACGCGGTTCGTGCACGAGCCGCTGCGGCTCAACGTGTTTATCGCCGCGCCCGAGGCCGAGATCGACCGGGTCATCGCCAGGCACGAGAGCGTCCGCCGGCTGGTCGACAACGGCTGGATGCACCTTTTCGCCCTCGCGGACGACCCCGCAACCGTCCGGCGCTATGCCGGTGGTCTCCGGTGGGAGGCGGTCGCGTGACCGCGCGCCTCTCCCACCTCGACTGGCTCGAGGCCGAGGCCATCCACATCCTGCGCGAGGGGGTGGCCGAGAGCCGCGCGCCCGTCATGCTGTTCTCGGCCGGAAAGGACTCGACGGTCCTGGCCCATCTGGCGCTCCGCGCCTTCTATCCAGCTCCGCCGCCCTTGCCGCTCCTCCACGTGGACTCGACGTGGGAGTTCCGATCGTTGCTCGACTTCCGCGACGCCTTCGCCCGCGAGCACGGGTTCAGGCTGATCGCATACGCCAACGAGGAGGGGCGCGCCGCGGGCCTGAACCCCTTCGACCACGGCGAATACTACACGACGGCCATGCGCACCGGCGCGCTGAAGCAGGCGCTCGACCAGGGCGGCTACGACATCATCTTCGGAGGCGCGCGTCGCGACGAGGAGAAGTCCCGGGCGAAGGAACGCGTGTTCTCGGTGCGGAGCGAGGGGCACGGCTGGGACCCGCGCCAGCAGCGGCCGGAACTCTGGCGCCTCTACAACACGCGCGTCGGCAAGGGACAGTCGATCCGCGCGTTCCCGCTGTCGAACTGGACCGAAGCGGACATCTGGACCTACGCGCTCGACCGCAAGATCGCTTTCGCGCCGCTCTATTTTGCGGCCCTGAGACCGACAGTCGTGCGAGACGGCGCGATCATCGTCGTCGATGACCCGGACCGGATGCCGCTGCGCGCCGGCGAGCGGGTTGAGGAAAGATCGGTCCGTTTCCGCACCCTGGGGTGTTGGCCGGTAACCGCGGCGATCCCGTCGCCCGCGACCGATCTCGCCGCGGTTCTTGACGAAACCCGCGTCAGCCCGTCGTCCGAGCGGCAAGGCCGGCTGGCGGACACCGAAGGCGGCGGATCGCTAGAGCGACAGAAGCGCGAGGGCTACTTCTGATGCCCTCCGCAAGCCCCTTCGCATTCGCGAACGAGATTGCGATCCTCGCCACCATGCACGGCAAGGAGCGGGTCGTCGCCCCGCTGCTCGAAGGCGCGCTCGGCGTGCGGGTGCGGGTGCCTGGAGGGCTCGACACCGATCGTTTCGGGACCTTCAGCCGCGAGATCGAGCGCACCGGCACACAGCTCGACGCTGCGCGTGCGAAAATCGCCGCCGCGTTCGCGCTCGAACCCGACGCGCGGCTCGGCCTCGCGAGCGAGGGGAGCTTCGGGCCGCATCCCTACATCCCGTTCGTGCCGCTCGGCCGCGAGCTCCTCGTCCTGATCGACCGGAAGACCGGCTTCGAGCTGATCGGTCATCACGCCAGCCTGTCGGCCAACTCCGCTCACGTCGTGGCGGCCAGCCTCGCGGAGGCGATGGCGTTCGCCGAGCGGATCGGCTTTCCCGACCAAGGCCTGATCGTCATGGGCGCCGACGGCGAGCAGCCGGCGCCAGAGCATCTGCTGGTGAAGACGATCGAGACAGTCGACGATCTGCAACGGAGTGTCGAGAAAGCGATCGACCGCTGCGGCGCCGCCTTCGTCGAGACCGACATGCGGGCGCACCGCAATCCCACGCGGATGCGGGCGATCAAACGCGCGACGCTCGACCTGGTGCGTCGGTATCGGAGCCTCTGCCCCGAGTGCGACCGGCCCGGATTCGCGATCACCGAGCGGCTGGCAGGCTTGCCGTGTTCCTGGTGCGGGGAACCGACCAACGCCCTGAGGGCGGAGGTCATGGTCTGCGCCGGTTGCGCTCATCGAACCGAACGACCAGTCGAGGCAGCGACCGCCGACCCCGGTCAATGCAACGACTGCAATCCGTGAAGCTCCGCTCTGGCTCTGGGACATGCAATATGAGGACCGCTGAAGGCTCAGACGACGTCTTGGAAACCGCCCAGTATCGGATCAGCTGGGTTCTCGATCACCCCGGGATGAGCGAATGGCTGAAAGAGGCGGTAAGGACGGCGCTCGATCGCGATCCGGTAGCTGTGCTGAACGACCTTGAGCTGCTCAATACTCTGTTGCGGCTCAGGGCTGAGGCGCAGATCAACGCCGTGATGCCGAAGCGGGCTTGAAGGGAGGAAACGGGTCAACTGCAAACAACGGTTGACCTAGTCTAGGTCGCGCCTGTGGAACAGCTCCAGGTTCGTACGGACCGAGACCAGACGGTCGTACAAAGAGTATTTTTCAGGTCTTTCATCGAGGAGATTGACGAGGCGTGAGGACGGGTAGTTGTTGAAGCGCACTTCTAGCGTCGCGGCGACAGCCGTGAGCTCCCACTCTGAGTTCGGATCAGGCGGTGACCGGTATGGGCTCGGTCTGCTCCCGCTCTTCATCGGGCAGATTTCGCACGGGGGTCTCCACGCGCCCGATCCCGAACCAGAGAGCAAACAGCGCAGGGAGAAAGAACAGCGTGAGGACCGTGCCCACGAGCGTGCCGCCGATGAGCACGATCGCGAGCGGCCCCCAAAAGCTCGAGAGGGTCAACGGCAGGAACGCGAGCACCGCAGCGGCGGCGGTGAGCAGCACAGGCCGCGCGCGTCGCACCGTCGCTTCGATCGCCGCTGTGTGGCTATCGAGCCCCCGCGCGCGTTCAGCGTCGATCTGGTCGACGAGAATAAGTGTGTTGCGCATAAGAATGCCGGCAAGGCCGATGAGGCCCAGGATGGCATTGAACCCGAACGGGGTGCCGGTCAGGAGCAGCGCTGGAATTGCGCCGATGAGACCAAGCGGCGCCGTTGCGAACACGAGCGCGGTCATGCGGAACGAGCGTGTCTGGAGCATGATCACCGTCAGCATCAGCACGACCATCACCGGGAAGATAGGGGCAAGGGCAGCGTTGGCCTTGCCCGATTCCTCGACCGAGCCTCCGGGCGTAATTGCATAACCAGAAGGTAGCGCAGCGATGATCGGCTTGAGGTTGGGGAGGATCGCGGCGGTGACGTCGGGCGGCTGGACGCCTGGACGGACGTCGGCGCGGACGCTGAGCGTCGTGCGCCGGTCGCGGCGCACGAGGACCGGCTCCTCGAAGTCGGGTTCCAGTCGGGCGAGGCTCGCCAGCGGCACCGACTGGCCGGAGGGCGTGCCGATGGCGATATCGCCTATCGAGGCGAGGCCGCGCCGCTCGTCGGCGGGGGCGCGCACGACGACATCGACAGTCCGGTTGCCCATTCGCGCCTGAGCTACGGTGACGCCCGACACCAGCGCCTGCAATTGCCGGGCGACGGTCGCCGGATCGAGCCCGATTAGCCGCAGCCGATCCTGGTCAAACGCGAGGCGCAGCGACGGCGCGCGCTCGCCCCAGTCGGTATTGACCGTGCGCGCATCGGGATAGGTGCGCATGACGTCAGCGACCTTCGCCGCGGTCGCACGCAGAACCTGCGGATCGGGCCCGGAGACCCGGAAAGTCACCGGATAGGGGACCGGAGGGCCGAACAAAAGCTGCAGAACACGCACCCGCGCTTGCGGGTAAGCGCCTGCCGCGATGCGCGCGTCGAGATAGTGGTGGAGCGCATTTCGGGCGTGGTCGTCGAGGGTCAGTACGACGATTTTGGCGAAGGCCGGATCGGGCAGTTCGGGATTGAGCGAGAGAAAGAAGCGCGGTGCGCCGGCGCCGACATAGCTGTCGACGGCCTCGGCTTCGACGCGACGTTTAAGGTCGGCCTCAATCCGCGTGACAACATCGGTGGTGGCGCCGATGCTCGAGCCTTTGGGAAGCGTGACCTCGACCAGCAGTTCAGGGCGATCGGAGTTGGGAAAGAACTGCTTGGGAACGGCGAGCGCCAGCAGCGCGCCCGCAATTAGGAACCCGGCCAGCGTCACCAGCGCGACGCGGCCGCGCGACGCGACACAGGCGGCGATCCAACTGCGGAGCCGTGCATAACGCGGCGTCGTATAGATTGCGTCATGCCCCCCGGCGACGGGCTTGATCGCCGGTACCAACCTCACGCCGAGATACGGCGTAAAATAGACCGCGACGATCCAGGACACGAGGAGCGAGAAGGCGACGATCCAGAAGATGTTACCGGCATATTCGCCGGCGGTCGACTGCGCGAAGCCGACAGGCAGAAATCCGATCACGGTGACGAGCGTGCCAGTGAGCATCGGCGCCGCCGTCGCGCCCCAGGCGAAGGTAGCGGCGGCGGCGCGGTCGAGCCCCTCCTCGAGCTTCACGACCATCATCTCGATCGCGATGATCGCATCGTCGACGAGGAGCCCGAGCGACAGGATCAGCGCGCCCAGCGTGATCCTGTCGAAATCGCGGCCGGTCGCGAGCATGATGACGAAGACCGCGGCGAGCGTAAGCGGCACCGAGCAGGCAACGACTATGCCGACCCGAAAGCCCAGCGCGATCAGGCTCACTGCCATGACGACGCCGAGCGCCACCGCAAATTTGAGCATGAACTCGCTGTACGCTTCGGCAATGTTCTTCGACTGGTCGGTGACCTGCGCAAACGTCAGCCCGAGCGGCAGTTCGGCATGGATCGCGGCGACCTCACGCGCGAGGTCGCGACCGAGCTTCGTGCCGTTCCATTGCTCGCGCATGACGACGCCGAGCATCAGCGCGGGCGCGCCGTCATGGCGAACCACATAGGTCGCCGGATCCTGATATCCGCGTTTGACCTCGGCGATATCGCCGATGCGCAGCACACGTCCGCCGATGGCCAGGGGCGTTGCGCGCACGGCATCCAAATCGTCGAACGCCCCGTCGAGGAGGAGACGCACTGATTGGGCCCCGGTCTCAACCTGGCCTGCCGGTTCGACGGCGTTCTGGGTGGAAAGCGCGCCGAGCACCGCGTTGGCGCCGAGCCCGAGCGTCGCCAGACGCTTGTAGGAAAGCTCGATATAAATGCGCTGGGGCTCTTCGCCGAGGATGTTGACCTTCTTGACGCCAGCGACATCGAGCAGCCTTGCTCGGAGCCTCTCAGCCTCGTTGACGAGCTCGCGTTCGGGCAGGCCTTTGGCCTGGAGCGCGAACAGCGCGAAGTAGACGTCGGAATATTCGTCATTGACGACCGGGCCGATGACACCACGCGGCAAGTTGACCGCTTCGTCGCCTAGCTTCTTGCGGATCTGGTAGAACTCGCCCGCGACCGCGGCGGGCGGCGTCGTGTCCTTCAACGTTACCGTCATGGTGACGATGCCGGGGCGGGCCTGGGTATCGGCCCGGTCGTAATAGCGCAGCTCCTGCAGGCGCTTTTCGAGGCGGTCGGCGACCTGATCCTGCATCTCCTGCGCGGAGGCCCCCGGCCAGAGCGCGGTGACGGTGGCGACCTTGATGGTGAAGCTCGGGTCCTCGGCGCGGCCGAGCTGCAGGAAGGCGATGATCCCGGCCGCGATAATGGCGAGCATCAGGAACAGCGTGACCGATGGTTCCTTGACCGCGATCGCCGAGAGGTTGGGGCCACGCATCTCTCAGGTCCCGGGCGCGGCAATGCGGACCGGCTCGCCCTCGCGCAGCAGCTGCGCGCCAAGCGCCACGACGCGAGTCCCGGCCTCGAGCGTGCCCGCGTCGAGCGTCGCCGCCTCTTCGCCGAAACGCACGACCGTAACCCGCCGAAATGACACCTTGTCGCCGTGCCCGACCACCCAGACGCCCGGACCCAAGCCGCCGTCATGGAGCGCGGTCAACGGCACGTCGAACGTTGCAGCCTCAGTGGCGGGGAGCGTGACGGTGACCGTGGCGCCCAACGGGGCAGAGGCTCTATTTCCGCCCAGCACGAAGCGCGCGGCATAGGTGCGGGTCAGCGGATCGGCCGACCCCGACACCTCGCGCAACGCTGCGGAGAGTAGTGCGGCCACGCCATAAACGCGCGCCGTGCCCGTGCGCGGCAGCCCCGCGAGCGCCGTCTCGGGGACCGACACCAACGCCTCGCGTGGTCCGGCGCGCGCGAGCTTGACGACCGGCGTCCCCGCGGCGACCACCTGTCCGGGTTGGGCCACGACATCGGTGACGATGCCGTCCGAATCGGCGACCAGCAGGGCATAGGAGCTTTCGTTGGTGGCCTGCGCCGCGGCGGCGCGTGCCGCTTCGAGGTTGGCAGCCGTGGATCGCTGCGCCGCGAGCGCACTGTCGTAGCTCGCGCGTGAGACCGCATCGGTGCGGATCAGCGTAGCGAAACGCCTCGCGTCGGCGTCGGCGCGCACCGCCTCGGCTTCGGCGGCGCGTACGCGTTGCTCGGCGGCTAAGGCGGCGAGCGCCAGATCGGTTGCGTCGATCCGCATCAGGGGCTGGCCGCGATGGACTTCGGCGCCTGGATCGACCAGCCGCTCGACGATCTTCCCCGCGACGCGGAATCCGAGATCGGCCTCGACGCGCGCGCGGACGACGCCGGTATAGGCGACGTTCCGCGAGCCCGCGTCCGCCACGACGACGGTGCGCACCAGCGGCGCTTCGGGCGGCGCGGTCGCCTGGCCGCGGTCACAGCCGGCGAGCGCCGCCGACAGGAGCAGTAGCGCCGCCATCGGTGTGACGCGAGCAGCGGGCGTCCATCTCATAGCGTAAAGGCCGCGCGGTTGGCTTCAACGAAGGCGGCGACGCTCATCGGGGCAATACCGCCGACGCGTTCGATGACGTCGTTCGTGCCGGCAAAGCGGCCCGCCTGATAGTCGACCGCGACATTCGACAAGTGCTGGACGAGATGCGCCGGCCGGCCGCGCCCGGTCATATTGTCCGCGAATGCCTTGATCGGGATCGGCTGATAGGTGATGGGCCGATTTAGCGCCCGTGTCATTTCGGCGGCGATCTGGTGATGATCGAGCTCGACGGGGCCGAACAGCTTATAGGTCTGGCCGGCGTGCGGCGCAGGATCGTCTAGGATCGCGGCGATGACGTGCGCCTGGTCGCGGGCGGCGACCGGCGCGTGTCGGCCGTCGCCGAACGGCAGCGGCAGAACGCCCGACTGCCTTATCGGTTCGGCAAACATGGTCAGCCACTCGGCGAAGAAGGTCGGACGCAGATGGGTGACGGGTACGCCCGACCAATCGAAGATGCGCTCGCTGATCCAGTGTTGGCGCGCGGCGTCGCTGACCGCTTCGGCCCGCGCCGAGATCTGCGACATGTTCACGATCGCGCCGACGCTGGCCCCAAGCGCAGCTTCAGCGAAATAGGCGGTCGCCTCGACCAACCCGGGCACGATCGGGTAGCAGAAATACGCTCCGTCCACGCCTCTGAGCGCGGCCCGCACGGCTTGGAGGTCGAGGAAATCTCCTTCGATGATCTCCGCGCCTTGGTTGGCGAGCCGCTCGGATCTTTCGTCAAGACGGTGCACGAAGGCGCGCACCCGGTGGCCTCGGGCGAGGAGAAGCGGGACGGCATAGCTGCCGGTCTTGCCGGTGGCTCCGGTTAGGAGCGTCGTCTGGGTCATGGGCGGGTTACCTCGGCGATGCCGACCATCAGGCGGAGACGGCCTTCGCGCAGGTTGCGGACGAAGTTGCCGACCATCTCGGCCATGCGGGGGCCGACGATCATTCCGGTACTGGCCGCCCCGGCCTTGCCGGGCGGCCCCTGCTGCGCGGCCCAGCCCATCGCCTGCTCGGTCACGTCGTCGAGCGACGCCACGGCAAATCCCGACTGTTCGAGGATCGCGCGGGTCTCGTCGGCAGCGAGCAGCGTGCTGGTCTCGGCCGTCTGCGCCCAAGGGACGGGATATATCAGGTCAGGCCGGCCGTCTGCGGCCAGCGGGTCGTAGAAGGCGAGCCGCCCGCCAGGATTCAGCACCCGGCGCAACTCGCGATAGAGGCCGGCGCGATCGGCGATGTTCATCGCGACGTGCTGCGTCCAGACCAGATCGAAGCGCGCATCCTCGAACGGCAGCCTGGTGAGGTCCCCCTCCCGGAACGTGACCATCTTGGCGAGACCCGCCCGGTCGGTCAGCATCTGCGCGATCGCGACATAATCGGGCGACAGATCGACGCCGTCGACCTGGCATCCAAAGGTCTCGGCCAGATAGCGGGCCGGGCCGCCGAGTCCCGAGCCCGCATCGAGCACCAAGGCGCCGACGGTAACGCCGACGCGCGCGGCGACAGCGATGGTGGCCGCGAGGCCGCCCATGTGGAACTGGTCCAACGGCGCGAGCGCGCGCGCGTCGATGGGCGGTTCCATCGCGTCCACCGCCGCGGCGAGGCGGGCGAGCAGCGCTTCCCGGTCGGTGATGGCGGCCTGGTAATGGCCGCGAACGGCGTCGGCGTGCGTGGTCATACGCGGAAGCCCTTCGGGTAAGCGGGGTTGGCGAGTCGCGCCGCGATTGCGCGCAGCGCGAGGACATGCAGCGCCACCGCGAGCGGTGCGAAGAAGCCGGCGATGAAGGTGTAGGGGAAGGTCCCGATCGCGCGCTTCGCGACTTCGGCATCGAGCAGGTGCAACGACCCGGGTGCGGTGAGCGCCGAGCGAACGACGACATTGGCGAGCGCCGCGAGGCCCAACACGTTCCAGACGAGCGCGAGCCGCTCCCCGTTCCGCCCTCTGGCTGACAGCCAAGCTGCAAGGGGTGCGGAGACGCCGATCCATACGTCGACGTTGGCGCCCTCGAAGGTGAGCATCCGCGGCACGAGGCCTTCGCGCCAAAGCTGGTGCAGAAAGAGCTCGACGCCGATGCGGTAAATCTGGAAGCCGATCAGCAGCGATAGCGGAATTGTGCGTGCGATCCGCCCAGCCGCCCTCGAGCGCACGACGACCAGCAAGACGAATAGGAAGGCGGGGCCGACGATGTAGGAGACGCCGGGCGGCCTGAGCGTCGGGTCGCGCACCACGCCGAACCAACTCAGCCCGCCGACGTAAAGCAACCACAGCGCCAACCCGCCGACGAGAACGCTCCAGTCCCGTGCCGGAAGGAAGCGCCGGGCCAGCAACGTCAGCATCCCCGCGGTCGCAAGCAGGAAGGCCGCGAACAGGGCGGGCGTCATGCGCTGCGCCAAAGGGGCTGCACGTTCGCCGACGCCTTGGCGAGCCCCCAAGGCTGCGTGTGGTCGGACTTCCAGTCATCGTCCTGCATCGCGTAGAGCGCGTGCGCTGGCCTATGCAGCCCAAGCCGCCGCTCGTAGGCATCGTGGTTGTAGCCGCGCCAGAACGGCGCGAGCATGAATTCGGCCAACACTTTTCGGAACGCCGCACCGGTGCGCTGCGCCTCGGGCCGGGCGGTGTAAGTGCGCACCGTCGTCTCGAAGCTCTCCGCCGGCCGCCCCGTCACTTCGCGGACCAAATCGGTCGGCGCGCCGAAGGCGAACGCGCCCTGGCGGTGATCGACGAGGTAATGCCGGAAGACCGCCATGTCGTACCGCGGCTCGCCGCGATAGGCCGCGACCTTGTTCAGGAGCCATTCCGGCGCATCGATCGCCCGCACGCGCCGCCCCAGCACCTTGGACAGGGCGCCGGTGATCTCGGTGACGCCGATCAGCTCGGGCCCGGTGACGCGGTAGCGCCGCCCGGCGTGGCGCTCCGGATCGGCGAGCACGGCGGCGGCGACCCGCGCCATGTCGTCGTTGGAGGGCGGAGCGTTGCGGCTCGTTCCAACGAAGTTTGGATAAATGCCGAGCTGCGCCGCCATGCCGAGGGTCACACGGAGGTAGTTGTCGGCGAAGAAGCCGGGGTTGAGGATCGTGACCGCCGACTGAAGCTTGGGCATACGCTGCTCTATCGCCCACATATCGCGCGTCATCAGCGTCGGATGGTTGGGGCTGGCGAGCCACTGGCTCATCGCAGTCACCGCCTCCAGCCGATTGGCTTCGGCGGCATGGAGGAAGGCGTCCAGCATCTTGCCGGTGCTCGGGCTGATCGGCGGGCAGTAATAGGCGCGCTGTACGCCGCTGAGCGCGGCAGTCATCGATGCGGGATCGGAGAGGTCGGTGTGCACGATCTCCGCACCGAGCTGCACGAGCGCTTCGCTGCGCGCATCGGTCCCGCGAACCAACGCACGGACGGGCAGGCCTTTGTCGCGGAGTTCGCGCACCACGGCGTGACCGGTCTTTCCCGCCGCCGCCGTCACCGCGATCAAAGTAGAGGCCATCGGGAACTCCCTGCAGTCCGGACCACGTCCCCGCCGCCCTTTTGGATTACCATTGACAGCCATATGGATGATTGTTATCAGCCAAACTGTCAAGCGTGATTTGAGGGACCTCAAAGTGCGGATGTCTCAGGATGAAAAGGAGAGGAGCCACGCGCGGATTGTCGCGAGTGCGTCGCGGTTAATCCGCGCGAAGGGTATCGAGGGCGCCAGCGTGGGCGAGGTGATGCAAGGCGCCGGCATGACGCACGGCGGTTTTTACAAGCATTTCGAGACCAAGGACGATCTCGTCGCGAGCGCGATCGAGGAAGCGTTCACGCACTATGTGACGGCGCTGGACATTGACGAACCGCGATCAGCGTTCGCCGCCTATCGCGACCTCTATCTCTCGGACGATCACCGGACTCATCCCGAGATCGGCTGCCCGGTGGCGACGCTGGGGCAGGAGGTCGCCCGGGGGCCGCAAACGTTAAAGGCCGTGTTCGGCGCGGGTGTCGGGCGCATCGTGACGGCCATCTCGCGTTCGATGCGGGGGTCGGCCGAGGCGCGGCGGCGCGCCGCGATCCGCGAGTTCAGCATGATGGTCGGCGCGATCGTCATCGCCCGCGCGAGCGACGAGACGACGGCAAGCGCGGTGCTTGACGCCTGCAGAGGGAAGCACGTGCAATGATCCCGGATCATGCAGCATCGACGGCAACGGAATCCAACCTTCCGGCAGCTCAGCCTGCTTCGCGCTGGCGTCGGTTCTGGACGCGCTTGGCGGCGTATGTCGAGGCGATGGAATTGTCCTACGACGAGATCCAGGATCGCCGCATCGCCGCGCTCGAAACAGAAGTCGTGCGCCTGCGCGGCTTGATTGCGAACGCCGACTGAGCGTGGATCGTTGGGTCGCCAGTCATGCCATGTCGGCGCTCACGCTGGCGGCGACGCCAGCTGTCCTGCTGGGCGGATGCGTCGTCGGCCCGCACTACACGCGTCCAGCGCCACTTCAGGGCGCGGCCCCTCCCGTACGCTTCGCTTCGTCAAGCGCTGTGACCAGCGCGACCCAACCGTCTGAAGCCTGGTGGACGCTCTACCGCGATCCCGTGCTCGACCGTTATGTCGCGACCGCGCTCTCCGCTAACACCGATCTGCGCATCGCCATCGCGCGCCTTGTCGAAGCCCGAGCCGCGCTTGCAGGTGCGCAAAGCCGCAATCTGCCCTCGACGGTATTGTCGACCGGCGGCGGTTACGGAGTCACCAGTTCCGCGCTGGCGGCATCGAACGCGCAGCGGATACCGGCGAATGGCGACAGCATCGTCGAAGCGGCCGTCGATGTCGCGTGGGAAATCGATCTGTTCGGGCGCATACGCCGCACCATCGAAGCCGCCAAAGCCGATAGCGAGGCGACTGAGGCGGCACGCGACAGCGTCCGTATCGCGGTCGCGGCCGATACCGTGCGTGCCTATGTCGAGGTCTGCACCTATGGCCAGGCGGCGAATGTCGCCCGGCGCTCGCTCGCGATCTTGTCCAGAATATCCGAACTGACGACTCAGCTGAACCGCGCAGGACAGGCGTCTGGGTTCGATCAGATGCGCGTCGAGGCCTTCGAAGCGAACGCGCGTGCGGCCATCGCGCCGCTCGATGCCGACCGTCAGGCCGCGCTCTACCGGCTTGCAGTGCTGACCGGCCAGCCACCGGAGACCGACATGGCCGACGCCGCGCGCTGCGTCCACGCGCCTGAGCTTGCCGCACCTATCCCGGTCGGGGATGGGCGTTCGCTACTCGTCCGCCGACCCGACATCCGCGGGGCGGAACGCCAACTCGCCGCCGACACCGCGCGGATCGGCATCGCTACCGCCGACCTTTATCCAACGATCAGCCTGGGGGGATCGTTTGCGACCCAGGCACCGACCTTCGCCGGTCTCGGTGCGTCCTCGTTCCGGACCTGGTCACTGGGGCCCCTGATCAGCTGGACTTTCCCCAATGTTTCGGCGGCGCGGAGCCGCATTCGGGCAAGCGAAGCGCATGCTCAAGCCTCACTGGCGCGATTCGATGCTATAGTGCTGACCGCACTGAGCGAGGTCGAACAGGCGTTGGCCAGCGAGGCGGCGGAACTCGACCGGCGACAGGCGCTTAGGCAAGCGCGCGACCGCGATGCGTTAGCGCTAACCCTTGCTGGCCAGCGGTTCAACACTGGAACGATCGGGCTTTTCGAGGTGCTCGACTCCGAACGGAGTCTCGTCGCCGACGAGGCCGCGATCGCAACGTCAGACCGTGTTGTCGTCGAAGATCAGGTGGTGTTGTTCAAGGCGCTTGGTGGCGGGTGACAGGGATGAACGGAACGATCCCGATGCTCGATGCCCTGTGGTCGACGCACCTCCGCGCCGGGCTAGGCCTTTACCGCGTGGCGTTCGTTGCGACTGCCGGGGGTACCATCAATCGGGCGGCAAGGTCTGACCTGTTCGGCTTGCAGGGCTAAGAACCTGTCCCAGAAAATCTGGGCAAAAAGCGCGGTGGAGAGCCATTGGCCATCGCGAAAACGAGCGATTTTGCGACAGCTTGGCCATCCCCCTGCGACAGCGCGGGGAGCGCGCCTGGAGAGGAGACCATCGTCTCTTGGTGGTACAACCACGGGGTCATCTCAGCCCGCGGTTTCCATGAGCTTGTCGAGGCTTTCGCGGCACCTCCGGCCTGCTTCGACCGCGGAGAGCGCGTCCATGGCGTCGGCGAACACCTCGGGGCCGACCGAGCTCAGCGCACCAGTTTCGCGGAGCCGCTCCACGATGGGCGCTAGCGGGAAGTCGCCCTCGCCGGGGAGTCGGCGGAAGTGGAGGAGATCATTGCCGAGATCGCCGACCGGCTCGCGCGCGCCATCGACAAGCTGAACCTCGCTGATTTTGGCGCTGAGCGCGGCGTCGATGAGGTCGAGTGAAGATCCGCTGCGGACGAAGTGCCAAGTGTCGAACACCAGTCGGACGTGATCGGCGCCGAGGCCGCTGATCACCGCCCAGCCCTGGGCCAGATCGAGGATGCCCGACGTCGGCATGAACTCCAGCCGATGTTCAGCCCATACGCCCTGGCCCGCTCGCCGAAGGCGCCCAAGGCGTCGATCAGCGCCGAGGTTTCGTAGCGGACGCCAAACGGTTCGACGCAGTTGATCGTGTCCGCCCCGAGTTCGGCAGCCATGCGAAGCACCTCGTCCTCGCCAAACTGGACGAACGGCCTGTTCTCCTCCGGATAGCCGTCCGGCAACCGCCAGTCGGGGACCCATTGGGTCGGCCGGGGTGGCGCCAGCTTCCGTCCAATACCGGTAGTCGATCGGGAAGATCGACATCAGCTCGAAGCCGCCCGCGTTCGCCGCCTGTAGACGCTCATCGAGCGACTTCGACCGCACGTTGGCCGCCCACAGCACCGCGCGGGAGCGCGTCATCAGCGCACCTCCGGCTTGCGGAGGCTGGCGACCACTTCGGCAATGTTGGTCTCGCCCCAGTGCTCGGCCAGCCTGCCCTCGCGGGTGCGCCAGATGTCGAGCGTGCGGATCTCGACCTCCCGGCCGGTGGGCTCGACGCCCATGAACGCGCCGTCGTGCCGGCCCTTGAAGCTGAAGCGCCCGACCAGGCTGACGCCGTCGGTGATCATGTCTTCGATGGTGGTGCGCCCGCCGGGGAAGCCATCGAAGATGGATTGGAAGTAGCGGATCACGCCGTCGCGCCCGGCCGGTCCCCCCGCATGATGCTGGACGTAGTCTTCGGTCAGCAAGCCGGCGAGGCCGTCGGCCCGGCCGGTGTTCAGCACCTCCACAAAGCGGTGCAGAATCGCGGTCTGGTCGGTCATGGCGAAGGCTTCTCGGCGGAAGGCGGCTCAGGCCGCTAGGGCGAAGTGGTCGCGCAGCAGCCGCGCCAGGTCTTCCGGCTGCTCCTCGGGGACGAGGTGGCCGCAGTTCTCGATCACGGCGCCGCGCGCGTGGGGCACGGCCTGCTTGATCTCCTCGACGATGCCCGCGACCCCGGCAGCGCCCGCCACCGCCAGCACCGGGCGGCGGAAGGCGCCCCGTTCGGCGAGCCGGCGAAGCTGCGATCCCGTCTCGAGGGCGGCGCGATACCAGCCGACCCAGCCGGCGACGCCGCCCGGCTGCTTCATGCCGCGCGCCTGCTCGCGCACATCGTTGGGCGTCACGGCCTCCTTCACCTGAACCATGTGGCTGTAGATCAGCGCGAGGAACGCCTCTTCCCGGCCCGGGTACATCAGCTCCGCCAGACCCGGCGTGGCGTTGAAGCCGAACTGCCAGTAGCCGCCGTGATTCCAGTCGGTAAAGGCTGTGTAGCGTTCGGTGTCGAAGCCGAGCAGCGGCTCGTCGATCCAGGCGACGCTCAGGGTCCGCTCGGCGTGCAGGCCGGAAAAGGCGAGGGCCACCGGCGCGCCCATGTCGTGGCCGACTAGGTGCGCCTGCCCGATTCCGAGATGGTCGAGCAGGCCCATTACATCGGCCGCCTCTGTCTCGGCGTCGTAGCCGTCCTCGGGTTTGTCGGAGTCGCCGTAGCCGCGCATGTCGGGGACAAGCACAGTAAAGTCGTCGGCGAGCAGGGGTGCGAGCTTGCGCCAGGACCAGGACGAGCCGCACCACCCGTGCAGCAGCACGACGGCTGGACCTGAGCCGCCGCGTAGCATGCTGAGCGTCACGCCGTTGGTCGCGACTTGCTCGCGAGTGAAGTCTGCGAACTGCATCATCGTCGTTCCTCTCGCTCAGCGCTCGTCGAAGAAGCCGAGCAGGGCGTCTGCAACGGCTTCAGGGTTCTCGTCGCCCAGCCAGTGGCCGGCGCGCGGAATGACTTGGGTGCGGAGGTCGCGCGCAACCGGGGACCAGATCTGTTCGAGCGCCGGGCCGCTCGACGCCTCGCCGCCCAGCGCCAGCGTCGGCACGGTCAGCGGGCTTTCTTTCAGTTCGGCATTGTCGCGGGCGTCCTGAAACACGGCCGCGTAGTATTCGATGCCGGCCCGCAGCGCGCCGGGCTTGCTGACCTGGCGCACGTATTCTTCGAACTGCTCAGGATCGACCTGGCCGCCTGCGTAGGAAAGGTGCCAGAAGAACCAGCTCAGCAGCTCTCGCTCTCGGCCACTGCACAGCCACTCGGCCGCGTCCGGGACCGAGAATAGGGCGAGGTGCCAGTTGCTCGCGAGCGTCCATTCCGCCTGCGGGGTCATCTGCTGCTCGAAGCCGAAGCCCGCCAGGGCGAACTCCATTACCGCGAGGCGTCGCACACCGTCCCGGAACTGGCGCGCGTAGGCGCCCGCAATCCCGGCGCCGAGATCATACCCAGCGAGGTTGATCGCGCCGAGACCGAGGTGATCGACCAGACCGCGCAGGTCGCGGGCCATCGTGGTCTTGTCATAGCCGCTGCGAACGATCGACGACGCCCCGGCGCCCCGCAGGTCGGGGCAGAGCACCGTGAACCGCTCGGCCAAACGCGGAGCGATCGCATGCCACATGAGCGAGTGCTGCGGCCAGCCGTGCAGCAGGACCAAGGGCGGCCCGGAGCCCGCGCGGCGATAATGAATTGTGACATCACCGACTTGCGCTCGGCCATGTTCGAAAGCCTCGAAGGCGATGGACATGGGCCTCTCCTTGGCCCGTTGATCGCCGATAAAAACGCCCGCGAAAAGTATCGGTGGCGCGCTCTAGTGGAAAACAGTATTCCCCGACAGCATCAATGTCGGACCTCAACGAGCTTCTGATCTTCGCCAAGGTCGCCGATCGTCTGAGCTTCGCGCACGCGGCGCGCGTGCTCGGGCTTCCGGCGTCGACGGTCAGTCGTAAGGTCGCAGCGCTCGAACGACGGCTCGGCGTTGCCTTGCTCCACCGCACCACGCGGTCGGTGCGCTTGACCGAGGCTGGCGGCAGCTACCACCAGCATTGCTTGACGGTGCTGGCAGCGATCGCGGCGGCTGAGGCCGCGCTGATCCCTCACCGGGAGGGCCTGCAGGGCGAGCTGAGCGTCAATGCCTCCGTCTCATTCGGACAGGGCGTGCTCGCCTCGCTCGCGGCCGAGTTCGCGAACGCTCATCCCGCGCTGCGGGTGAACGTCACGCTGGGGAACGCCCGCGTGGCGCCGGTCGGAGACGGCTACGACCTTGTGATCCGAACGGGCCCGCTCACCGACTCCTCACTGCGCGCCCGCCTTCTCGCACGCTCGCCCATGACGGTTGTCGCAAGTCCGGCCTGCCTGGCGCGGCATGGAGAACCGATCAGCCTGGACGCGGTCGCGCAGCTTCCCTGTCTGGTGTTCGGAGATCCAGGCGAGGCGCGCTGGCATTGCGGCCCGCCGGGGGAAGCGCCCCTCGGCGTACAGCCCGTGTTCGTCGCCGACGACTTGGACGTTCTGCGCCAAGTCGCGCTGTCGGGGATCGGCTTTGCACTCTTGCCCCGCTTTGTGGCCAGTCGAGCGATCGAAGCCGGAACGCTACGCGTGTTGGCGTTCAGCGACGACCTCACCCCTGTCGACGTGCACGCGGTCTACCCTGGTCACGCGATTCCAAGCCCTGCAGCTCGTGCGCTCGCCGATCATCTGCAGAGGGGGATGGTTCGGTCGCCGCACTGGATTTCCTGAGGTTGGCCCGGCGGGTCAAGCGCACGCGCACAGGTGACGACTGTAAGCATGACCGGCCGCGAACGCCGAGGCTGAGCGACAAGTGGAGACGATGTGTGACGGCGCAGATCGGGAAGTCAGCTTTCTGACGCGTAACACCGTCGCGAAATCTATGTCATCATTGCTGCCAAGTGGGCGGCTTTCGCGACAATTGCTTCAACTGGCAACTCCAGCGCTAGGGACGTTCAGTCTCGATCGGAATTGCGTGGCAAGCGGCATGCGCGGGGGGGCGGTTAACCACATCAGCGCAATGTCCTCGGGCGTGAGGCCGTAGGCGGCGTTGACGAGGTTAGACAGGCGGTGCTCAAGCCGCGCGGCCTCCGTCGCCGCCTCGCGTGCGGGCGCGATCGTATCGGAGTGCTCGCGCTTCAGCCGCGCAACCTCCGCGGCGGAGAGCTGGCGGCGTCGGGGGAGTGCCGCGCGGACTGCGGTGGCGAAGCTGTCCGGGTTCAACCGCTCGGGCGTCTCCAACCCCCGGCCGGGTCGGTCGAGGCCGAACTCAAGCCGAAGCCAGTCGTGAATGGCGGTCGCGGCATCGCGCACCGCAGAGGTCATCTCAGCCAACCGCTCCACGCCCAAATCGTCGCTCGGCCGAGGCGGAATCGAGTAACTCTCTACGAAAGTATTGAAATATCTGAGTGCGTCATCTTTGCCGTGCTGCGCCCCGCGCCATGATCGCCACCAACCGACAGGAGCATTGAGAACGGCTGTGATCCACGGATCGTCCGAGGGTAGGAAGTAGGTTGTATTGTTCACAAACAGCCCGGCTCGGTCGACCGCGAAGGAGGTAGTCCAAGCAATATCCGGATAGACGATCTTTGGACGGTCAAGGTCGGCGAAATAGGCAATGGTGTCTTGGATTTCATACCACGCGTAGGTTCCCGGCTTCCGCCCCTGCCATTCGTCATCCTCGTTGGCCGGTCGCCAATCTGCAGGTTTGGCTTCCAGCTGCGATCTGAATTTACTGAGATAGGCGAGCACGGCCGGATAACGGCTCATGTCGATCCCGCGCCGCGCAAAGATCATATGCAGACCAGTCCATGGGGCGCTCCAACGCTGCACGTCCTGGCCGCGCAGGTACGGCTTGATAATCTCCCCGTTTGCAGGGTCGGCGGCGACAAGTCTGTCGCGAGTGGAAGTATCAATCAGAAAAGCTTCGTTGAAGCCGGTCTTGATTCCGTAAAGCGGCTTGACCCCCGCATACTCGACAAGGGGCACACCCGCGGACCGTATCTTGTCGAGTAGATCCATCACTGGCTTAGGCTCCAGCGTCCACCCTTCCCGACCGAGCGCGGTTCGCGCGAGCGGGAAGCTTGCCAACGCTACCGCGCTGCCCAGACTCTCGTCGGGCAGGGTCTCGCGGGGCGGCACCGCCACCGTCAGCGTCGGGGACACCTCGGCCCCGCTCGGCCGGCGCACCACCACCACGTTGGGAAAAACGTCGGCGTCGGGGAAGAAGGCACGAGCGTGACCGAAATCGATGACGGCCTCGGTCTCGGCCCGCGCCGGGTCGGTCAGCATGGCGCGCAGCTCCTCGGCATAACCCGCCTTCAGCCACTTGTTGGTGACGACGTAGGCGACTCGCCCACCTGGCCTGACCAAGCGCAGTCCTTGCTCGAAGAAGTAGACGTAGAGGTCAGCGGTGCCGGCGAAGGTGGCGTAGCCGGCCGCCAGCGCGGGCTTCACCGCCGCGAGCCGCTCCTGCCGCACATAGGGTGGATTTCCTATTATAGCGTCGAAACCGCCGTCGGGCACAACCTGCGTCAACCGACGCCAGACGTTAGGGAAAGCCACCGGCCAGTGCAGGAACCGCTCGCGCGCGGTCAGAGCCCGCGCGTCGGCGATCAACGCCGCCGCCCGGCGGCGGCGGTCAACGCCCTCCTGCACCTCGCCGAGCACGAGCTGCTCGTTGTCTTCGTCGGGCGTGTCGATGACCATCTCGCCCGAGGCGATCTTGAGCGGATCGCCGTACTGGCGTCCGAGCACCGCCTTGAAAGCCGCAGCGCGGTCGAAGGCGGCCTGCTGCTTTTCGGCTGTTGCAATCTTCTTCGGGTTCGCGTGGGCGGCGCGCATGCGATCCGGCGGTACCTTAGGCGCGCGAAGCCCAGGGCTGAGATCGACGCCCAGCGCCGGGCGAGCGGTCATCAAGCTGAAGAATGCGTCCAGCTCACGGGTGGCATCGGCTACGGCGCCAAAGGCCTCGGCCGACGCTTTTACCTCGGCGACGTCGTTGTCGGTAGTCTCCTCGATCTCGGTCATGCGCGCGGCAATGTGCTCGACTCGCGCGACTTCGCCCCCCGATAATAGGCCACCACCCTCCGTGACCGCATCTAGAGTCGAGCGCACCCAAGCGCCAACCACGCTATCGCCGCAGCGCAGATGGTGGTCGAGGAAGGAGAGCGGTGCGCCGACGGTGAACGTGTGCAACCACAGCGACACCTTCGCGAGCTCAACCGCGAACGGGTTCTTATCGACGCCATGGACGACGCGCTTGAGGAGCATGCGACGAATAACATGTCGGTCATCGAGCTGCTCGGGCGTCACCGGCCAACCATGTATCCGGGACGCCGCAAGGATACGGTCGCGGACCGCGGCAACGCGTGCGAGCAGTGGAGAGGTATAGGTGCCCCAGGTCACCACCGCCGACGCTTCCGCAATCGCAGCCAGCACGCGGTCTGCCAACCAGTCGACGAGGCTGACCAGAAAGTGCCCCGACCCCATAGCGGGGTCGCACACCCTCAGCTCCAATAACGAGGAGGCGGGGTCGGCAATAGAGAGCTCGGCTAAGCGGACAGCAAGCGGACGTTGGTCGGATGCGAGCCGCGTTGCCGCTTCAACGAACGTCTCAGCACGGCGTGCCACCTCTGGGCCTACCGCACGTTCGATGATGAGCGATACCAGCGCCTCGGGCGTGTAGTAGCTGCCGCTATCGTGGCGCTGGTCGTCGTTGCGATCGACGGCGACGGCGCCGGCATCGTTCAGGCGTAATCCAAATTCAAGGATTCGCTCGTAGATCGAACCGAGCTGCTGCACCGACAGATCACGGTAGTTAACGTACTTTGGCCCGCGCTCGCCTTCTACGTGCGACAGCGCGAAGACGATGTCGGCGACAATACTGTCGGGTAGCTCGACGCGCTCCAGAAGCGGCGCGGCCTCGGGCTCGAACAGGCCGCCGTTGTAGGGCGGCACACCCAGCTCGTCGTCGCCGTGCGCGATCGCGGTGAAGATGCCTTTCAGCCGCGCCCAGTAAATGGCGGCACGTGGCGAGGCAGAGCGGCCGTCTGCTCGTGCGTCCGCGACCTCACGCCGGATGCGCGTCAGCGAGTAGGCGGAATACGGCCCGCGTTCGTCAGGTAGCAGGTCGCGGTCCTCGGCGTAGAGGACGAACAGCAGGCGATAGAGCAGGATCAGCGAGCCCTGCCGTACCTGCTCCAGCCATTCGGCGTTCGCCGCGGCCGGACGGCCACGATCATGTCGCGCGAGCGCGGCCGCCAGCACCGGGAACACGCGGTCGAACACGACGCGGGAGAGATCCTGAGCGACCTTCTCCTCCCAGCGCCTACCCTGTTCGAGCGCGACTGCGTGGAAGGTGCGGCCCTGTTCCGATGCGAGGAAGGCATCGCGGCCGAAAAGCAGCAAGAACAAGCGTAACGCGTGATCGGCGTCGATACCGCGTGCATCGAGCAGGTCCGTCTCGCAGCCATGCAAACCGAAAATACGGCCGAGGTCGATTTCCAGGAAATCTTCGGAAATCGACACCGCCCCTGACCAATACAGCCGCCATAGGCGCCCATTGGTGAGCATGCCCCAGCGCAGTGAGCCACGGGTGATGTCATCTGCTCGGCGCAAATAGCGAAGAATCTGAGTGGAGGGCACGCCCTCCTCACCGGCGCGCTTGTCGCGGGCATCGGCGGGGCGGTCGAGCGGTCGGTTCCAGCGCTTGGACTCGACCACGCATAGACCGTGCTGGAAGCGTCGCCAAGCCGGCTCAGGACGGGCACGCTGCAGCGCGGCGGCGTCCGCAAAAAGCAGAGCGTCCGGCACATCGGAGCGACCTGCGGCGGACTGATTCTGCTGCGGAAGCCAGTCGGGCCAGCCTAGAACCTGCTCCAGCGCCGGGAAGATGAGCTGTGCTTCGGTTTCCGCCTCGTTGGGAGCGCGCTGGCGAGCGAAGGGCGCCAGCAATGCGCTCAGACGCTCGCGCACCTGCTCCAGCCTACCCTCCGTGATGGCATGCCAGGCTGGCTCGGAGGTTACGCCTTCCACGAGGAAGTCACGGGTGAAAAGGCCGCCCTGAATCATGGATTCGTCAGCATCATGCGCGCTCCGCCGTCATGCCATTCATGTCGGCCACGGCGTCCTGGTCATCGCGCATTCGACGGTGTCGCCGCCGCAGCTGGCGCTGCTCCATGGCGGATTAGTCTGAACAGTTCCGCTTGATATTGAGCATCGTGCAGCGCTCGGTGGTCGCCTTTCTGACGCGGCTTAAGAGCCGCGGCTATGCGGCTCGACCGCGTGTCGGCCCAGCTGCATCCTGTCACTCCCATGTAATAGGCCTTGATATCGAGCGCAGCAAAGCCGAATGGGTTTTCGCCCACGAATTTGTGAAAGTAGTAGTTTACGAACGACCAGTCGAATGGAGCGTTTAACCCGACGAACACAAGCGTTTCGTCAGAGTTCGCTAGTCCCTTCGACCATGTCAGGAAGCGTCGCATTCCTTCTTGGGGTTTCAGCCCCGTCCGCTCAAGTTCCTCGAGCGAGAGGCCATTCACCTCCAGCGCCTTCGGATCGAAGCTGCCATTGATGGGCTTCAGTTCGCAGGCAAAGGTCCGGCTGGCGTCATCCACGTCGCAGGCGCCAATCGACAGCAAGCTATATTCGCCGGGGATAGGGCCAGCTGACTCGACATCGACCGAGACGAAAATTTCGCGCTTAGTGTTCACGAGATCAACGGCTCCATAGGTACGAGTGGCGGGCGGTTGCGGATCGCGTCCCAATGTTCCCGGAACAGACGGCGGCGTTCATCGAGCGAATCACTTGTCTTCCAACGTAGGCCTGACAAAGTATAGATGTCGAACGGATGCTGGCTGCCGTCCTTGGCCATCAACATGGTTGGCAGACCGCGCCCCAAGGCATAGCCGAGCTCAAGAAAGCAGTTAGGTCGTGTGCCGGTGATATCGGCCAACACGACGCTGCTGCGGTGCAGCTTTGCAAAGATTTCCTGATCGATCCTCGGGTGCTCGTATGGCTGCCGGCCGTCGACGACGACAAACTTGTAGCCCAGTTCGTCCTCGATGATCGGCTGCACTATCGTGCTGAAGAACTCCTCGACATCGGCAAAATCGGAATGATCGGGGTTGAGGAGCCGAACGACGAAAGCCTCCGGCGGCTCAAGCGCCTCCAGCAGATCGATGATCTCGCTCACCCGCTTTGCGACGGGTTTGTTCGAGCGAAAATTGATTCGGTTGATCCAGGCGTGCGGGGTGGCGCCGGTCGCTTGGAAGAGGCGCGACGTCTGCGTGCTCGACAGCCCGAAGCTGAATAGGCGCCTAGCACCCGTTTCGGGGGCGCAAATCGGCGCGTTCAGCGGGACGATCGGCCTGCCGGCATCGTGATATAGATTTGCGAGAAACAGCACGCCCTCGCCGCCGCCAACGGCGAGGAGAATGTCGCCGAACCGCGCCTGCGCTTCCATCCGCTTACTCGCCATGTTCCAATGCGCGGCGTTTTCGATCTGGACCAGGTCCGAGTTGCGCAGGCCGTCCCAGAGCGCCTCGAAGGCTTCTGGAATCTGCTCTTCGTTCTTGTGGTGCTGGACTGCCACTGCGAGTGGATTGGGCGCGCCCGTCGGTCGCCGGGCAAGGTTGGCCTGAAGCGTTCGCCAAATCAGCCAATCGAAGCAGATCGGGCGCCCATCGCTGGCGCGCAGCTTTTCGGCGTCGACCGGAATGACGAAGGTTGCGCCGCGCTTGACGAGTTCCCTGACGAGGCCAGCGATGAGCTCGCGCACCTGATCGACCGCCTCGGTCGAGGCGACGGCGAGGTCGTCGGGGATGCTTCCGGCGATGTGGATACGGCGGCCGAAGACCGGCGAGTGCGACATCAGCTATCCTGCATCACCGGTGATGGGCGCAATGCAGCGGCGCTGGCGCGCAGGTCATCGAAACGCAGCGGTCGGTCATCGGGTACTGCGAGCGCCAGGGCTGCGGGATAGAGGCGCGTGCGGATGTCGGAGTAGGTCCAGCTCGGCAGCTTGTCGCGCGCGCCTGTCGCGGTTACGAGTTGGGCGAGCTGCGGTTCGGTGAGCGTCAGGCCGCCGAGATCCATGGCGAACAGCTGCCGGCGTTCCTCAGCACTTGGGCGCTTGAACTCTTCAATGATCGCAGCACGCCGCTGGAGCGCGGCGTCGAGCACTGAAAGGCGATTGGTACAGAGAAAGACGACCACCCGGCCGCCGTACCTTCGGACATCGTCGATGCATTGGATCAGAGTGTTGACGGCTACCTTGTCTTCGTGGTGGCTATGGTCTTCAGACCGCGCGGTCGCGAGAGAATCACCCTCATCAATGATCAGGACTGCCCGCCGGCCCTTGCCGGCGGCCGTCGTGACCTTTTGGAAGGCTTCGGCGACAAGCGTGCCCATTTCGCCGACCTTGCCGCTGCCGCGCACCCGATTGCTGAGCTTGAACAAGAGCGAATCTTCGGTGTGCGACTCTGCGACCAGTCGGTTGGCGATGCACTCCGCCGTCGCGGTTTTGCCTGTGCCGACGTCGCCATAGAAGACTATGAGCGGATAGAGTTCCGTCATAAGGTCGCAAAGTGCGAGCTTGCCTTTGTGATGCTTCCGGTTCCAGGTGCCGAGCTCGCCGATGTTCAGGAGCAGTCGCAGCTGATCGCGCACCCTAGCGAAGCGCGCGTCGAAGCCAAGCAACGTCGCTTCCTTAGCAGTGAGGCGCTGGTCGGGGAGAACGGTCTCGCTGTCGAAGATCTTGGCCGGTTGCGTCACGCTGCATAGTCCCTTCGCTCGAGGCCCCAGCCGTTGCTGACGTAGTCGCGCGCGCCGCTCGACGAGAGCGTAGCGTGGCTCGTGTCGATGCTGGTAGGGGTCCAAGCAATCTTGAGTTTTCCGCGCATCGCCTCGCGGGCCGCCGTCGTATATGCGTCGGTATAGCTGAGGATGATCCGAAGGTAGGGATTGGATACCCTGGGCCAGAGCACGCCGCCCGGGCGGCTCGTAGCGAGATCACCCGAAGACGTATTGACGTCATAGCTAGCGGCGCGCTGTTCGACGCCGCCGCTGAGCAGGGTGACGTCGATCCGCTTCAAATAGTCGTTCTTGGCGAGCATCTCGGCGTCATGCGCATATTCGCGCGCCTTTCCCTCGGTGATCGCGGCCGAACTCTGCGCGATCATCACGATGTCGGCCGAAAAGCGTCGCATGACGGTTTCGATGTCCGCGACCGTGTAGGTGTAGCTGATAGTTTCGCTGTAACTCATCGTTCAGTCCTCGACCTTAAACCGCGGCCCGAAAATCTCTTTCCAGACCTCATTGTCGTTCTCTGCAGAGGCGAAGTTCGCTGTTTCCCAAGCCTCGCGCGCGGTGGTGACGATCTGCTGGCGCTCCGCCTCGGAAATGCGGGCCGCCACATTGTTCTGGCTATAGACGGGGTCGAGAATAACGACGGGGTGGGAGAAGGTCGTGAAGGGCGCGACGTTCTCGGGGAACCGGATGCTTTCCTTCAGACCGGACTGCGCGATGTAGAGCAGAAACCGCCGGAAGCGGTACTCGATCGACCCGGCCTTTCCCTCCTGGTCGAGCACGTATGCCATGATCAGTTCGATCGCGAACGACTTCAAAGGTTTCAGTTCGGCGTGGTTGCGCCATTTCTTGGCGAGGCGGACAAGCGTCCGGAAATCCTTGTCCTCGGCCTTACGGTCGCGAACGAACTGGATCTGGCAGGGCGCGCAGGTCTGGACTTTCGAGCCATCATGGATGTCGAACTGCCAGCCATAGCCCGGCCTGGCCGCGTCTTCGATAACCGGTACGATATCGACGCTAATCCCCGTCCCGACAAAGCTGACCGTGGCGGCCTTGCGCTGGATCTGGAAATCCTCGACATCCTTGGTCGGGTATCTCTTGATCAGCAGGTCGTAGATTGTGTCGTTGAGACTGCTGAGCGTCTCCTGATCGACGTTCTTGCCAGAAATGTAGAAGACGACATCGACGTCCACCGGGTCGACGGCCGTCTTGCGCAGAATCGTGAATTTCGCGAATGAGCCGGCCTTTATCACCTTGGTGATCTTAATTTCGGTCTTATCGCGGATGCTCCGGCTCAGTTCGGTGATCAGCCGGTCGACCTGGGCGTGATACTCCGATCGCTTGTCAGCCGGGAGTCGCAGCACGTTGCCGTCGTAATAGCAGAACTGGGTGTTGTTCAATGGCACCGGGTATTCCCTTCACCGCGTTGCGGAAGATAGCCGACGCCCGGACCGTCTCCTGCGCTGGCCGGCGAGGCGGTGGGGGCAAGCAACCATCGAAATCGCACGACGCGGACCTCGTTTCCGGTTTACGAAGCGTCCTCGCGAACCGCATCTCAGAGAGAGATAGGCCCAATCTTGGGTCGGTTCAAGGGCTGCTAGTTTACAAACGCACCATCGGGAACCATATTGTAAACCGAAGCAGGTAGGAGGCCACCATGATCGGACAGAAGCTCAAGGTCGGCCGCGCCGCGGCCGGCCACTCCTTGCGCGAGCTGGCTAGCAAGATCGACGGCTTGGTGACGGCGCAGGCGATTGGCAAGTACGAGCGCGACGAGGACATGCCGAGCTCGCGGGTTCTGATGGCGCTCGCCAAGGCGCTCGATGTGACGGAAGACTATCTACTCAGCGGGGACGATCTCGTGCTCGAAGGTGTCGAGTTCAGAAAAAAAGCAGGGACGTCCTCGCGCGAGGACGCGACGATCGAAGCGAGGACAATCCACTTGCTCGAACGGTACTTGGCCGTGGAAGACTTATTGCACATGCGCAGCGTCGACTGGGAGCAGCCGCGCAGTGCTCCCCATCCCGTCATGGACGTGCGGGATGCGGAGGACGCCGCGCGGTCGGTGCGCGAGGATTGGGGGTTAGGCAATGATCCGATACCCAAGCTTGCCGAGCTTCTCGAAGAGCGCGGAATTAAGATCCTCTCGCTCGACCTAAACGACATCGACGGATTGGCCGCAAAGGTGCGCCGCAAGGATCGGCAGGCCGCGCGGGTAATCGTGATCAAGCGGAGCACGTGGTCCGAGCGCAAGCGCTTTAACCTGGCACACGAGCTTGGTCATATGGTCATCGCTGCGGGCCCTGGCGTCGACGAAGAGAAGGCGGCGCACCGGTTCGCCGGCGCATTCTTAATGCCGGCCGACGCGCTACGCGCCGAAATCGGCGCCAGTCGCTCGTCTATCAGCCTCGGCGAACTTGTCGTTCTAAAGGGTCGGTATGGCGCCAGTATCCAAGCCATAGCTTATCGCTGCAAGGATCTGGGAATTATCAACCAGGCGGCATTTGGCCGGCTGTTCCGAATATTCACGCAGCGCGGCTGGCGAACGGCGCCATTCGAGGAACCCGGCCGGATGCTGCCCGAAGTGGAAGAGCCGAAGCGGTTCGAGCGGTTGTGCTACAGAGCGCTCGCCGAGCACGCGATCGGCGAATCACGTGCGGCCGAGTTGCTCGGCATTTCGGTGCGCGAGCTGGACGCGCGACTGGACCAAGTGGCGGCCTAATCGCGTGCCGGTCCTCGTCTCCGATACCTCGGTCATCATCGATCTGGAGCGAGGGGCCCTGCTCGAAGACCTCTTCCGACTACCATCCGACTTCGCAGTGCCGGACCTGCTCTTCGCGCGCGAACTCGCGGGAGTGCTGGGTGACCGGCTTGTCGCATGGGGGATGCGCGTCGAGGAGCTGACCCCGACTGAGGTCTCGCGGGCAACCGCGATCCGCCGTCAGCATACACGTCTTTCGGTCCCGGACACGTTCGCCTTTGCGATCGCAGAACAGCGACGGTGGACTCTCTTGACCGGTGACGGTGGCCTTCGGGATTTGGCGGCTACCGAGGGAATGGCGACGCATGGCGTGCTGTGGGTGTTCGACCAGCTGGCCGACGGCGATCACGTTTCTCTCGATCGCCTTCATAAAAGCCTGAGCACCATTTTCGCGCACCCTCGCTGCCGTTTGCCCGGCCCTCAGGTCCGTCGACGCCTGGCCAGCTTTGCTGGATAGGGTTCAACGATCTGACGTTCAACGCGACTACAAGGTGGGAGTAGGGGAAACGGCGGTGATCGGCGGCGGAAAGGCTATTGTGGCGTAGCCCATTGCCAAGGGGGAAGAGATCGAGACGCAGGCCGTCGCGCCCGAACCCGATGTCGTCCGCACAATGCTGATGGCGGATGCCGGGATCGGCATCCTGCCCGATTTCCATGTAGCGAGCGCGATCGAGTCGGGGGCGCTGGTGCGGCTTCTGCCCGAATACGACCATCGGTCGACGTGCACGCCCTGCATCCGAGCCATCGCAGCCTGTCCGCGAAGGTCCGCGTCTTCATCGACGCGCTGGTCGACAACCTGCCCGAGCGAAGTTGACGCGCTTGGCTACGGAGCTTAGCGGCGACCGCTAGGCTCAATTCCGCTTTTGCCCGGCGGCGGTTTCGATCAGCCGGTCGTCGGACTGCCGGTGAAAACGGCAAGCTGGGCGTCGAAAGCACGTTTGAAAGCGGGCCGTGCTTCCGCGCGGGCGACGTAGGCGGAGAGGTTGGGATAGCGCTCCAGCATGCGCGATCCCTGCAATCTGAGTAGCACCTCGACCATCATGAGGTCGCCCGCGCTGAAGCCGCCATCGAGCCAGTCGGCGTCGCCGAGGCGGACGGAAAGTTCCGCCAGCCGATCATGGATGCGCTTCTCGACGCCACGCAGGCGCTGCTGGGACCAAGTTTGGTCGTTCTCTAGGTATTCGGCGATATCGCGATCGACGATCGGCGGCTCCACCGTATTCAGCGCGGCGAAGATCCACATAATCGCACGCGTGCGGGCATTTGCATCATCCGGCAGCAGGCCGGGATGGCATTCGGCGATATGGAGCACGATCGCCCCCGACTCGAACAGCGTGAGATCGCCTTCCTGATAGACCGGGATCTGACCGAACGGATGGAGCGCGCGATACTCCGGTTGCTTCATCTCGCTGAACGAAACCAGGCGAACGTCGTAGGGCTGGCCCACTTCTTCGAGCGCCCAGCGAACGCGCATGTCCCGCGCCAGACCCTTGCCGCCATCGGGCGACCGCTCGAAGGCGGTGATGGTGATCGTCATCGTGATGCTCCGGGTTGATGTGCGGCGACGGCGCGAAGCGGCTGACCGCCTTCGGCCCGGGTTCAGATGTGCCCGTCGCCGCCGCCGTGCCGTGCCGCCTCGATCGCGGCGACATCGATCTTCTTCATCCCCATCATCGCGTCGAAGGCGCGCCTGGCGCCCGGGCCGCCTTCCGCCAGCGCGTCGGTCAACACGCGCGGCGTGATCTGCCACGACAGGCCCCATCTATCCTTGCACCAGCCGCATTGGCTCTCCGCCCCGCCATTGCCGACGATGGCGTTCCAATAGCGGTCAGTCTCAACCTGGTCGTCGGTCGCGATCTGGAAGGAGAAGGCCTCGCTGTGCTTGAAGAGAGGCCCGCCGTTGAGGCCGATGCAGGGCACGCCCATCACGGTGAACTCAACCGTCAGGACATCGCCCTGCTTGCCGTCAGGATAGTCGCCCGGCGCGCGGTGGACGGCCCCGACGCGGCTATCGGGGAAGGTCGCGGCATAGAAATGCGCCGCCGCTTCGGCGTCGCCATCGTACCATAGGCAGATGGTGTTTTTCGCCATGTCACTTGCTCCTGCTACCCACGATCGCAAAGGCCGCACCCTGCGGATCGATACCGACCATCGAGAAGTCGCCGCCCGGGATCTCGATCGGTTCCTGCACGATATCGCCGCCATTGGCGCTGATCGCCGCGACCGCCGCGTCGATGTCGGGAACGCGGAAATAGTAAGTCCAGGTCGACGCCGGCATCTGTGGCATCTTGGGCATCACGGCGCCGATCATGCCGTGCATCGACCCTTCGGCCGCTTGTCCCGCATAGCGCAGGAATTCGTATCTGCCCATCGGACCCATATCCATCTCGCCGTCCTTCGCCCAGCCGAAGTGCTCGCCGTAGAAGCGCAGCGCTGCGGCCGGGTCAGTCGTCGACAGCTCATTCCAGGCACAGTGGCCGGGGCGTGGGCGGTCGTAGGAAAACGACAGGCTGGTCGCGTCGGGGTCGGCGGCGGGCGGCGTCGGCTTCATGATGTAGAAGGGCGCGCCTTGCGGGTCGGCGACGAAGGCGAAGCGCCCGATGCCGGGAATGTCCTGCGGTGCGATGGACACCGCGCCGCCGCCATCGCCGATCGAGTCCGCCATCGCGTCGACATCGTCGACCCCGACATAGCCGAGCCATGCCGGCCGTGCGCCGCCGCGGCGCATCTCCTCGCTCAGCGGCATCAGGCCGGCGACCGGGCCGTTGTCCGAACTGATCATGCGATAGTCCATCGGCCCGCTCGGCGCGGCCTCGATCTGCCAGCCCACGACCTTCTCGTAAAAGGTGCGCGCACCGTCGGGATCGGGGGTGATCAGTTCGTACCAGATGAAGTCGCCATGATGATTGGCCATGTCATTGCTCCTCAGGTGTGAGTTCGAGTAACGCCTTTCCGCTGCCATCCATGGCGAATGGCACCGACTCGTGGACGTGCGCGATCCTCCACGTGCCGCCATCGCGGCGCAGTACGACGGTCGAGCGAAACCAAAGGGCTTGCGCGCCGTCGCCGACTTTGACGCCGCCCAGATGGCGAAGCGACCAGGCCGCAGCGAGGTCGCCGCTCGCCTCGATATGAATTTGTCCTTCGTCCAGGTGGATCGGCCCGTCCCAGGTATCGAACCATTGCCGGAGCAAGTCCGGGTCGCGCGCCATGCGCGAAGTCTGCACTAGCGGAGGCGCCAAATCATATACGGCCAGGTCGTCGGCGTAGGTTGCAATGACCGCCGGCGCATCCTTGGCCTGGATTGCCGCTGTAAATGCATCGATAACCGTGCGGATCGCCGCTTCGTCGTTCGTCATGGCTCACTGCTCCACAACATAAATGGGTTCGAACCCGCCGAAGATCATGCGCTTGCCGTCGAACGGCATCGGCTGCGCCATCATCTCGGCATTGCCTTCCATCGCCTTGAAGGCCGCATCGCGGGTCGCGTTGTCGGGCCATTCGATCCACGAAAAGACGATCGTCTCGTCGGCGGCCGCCTGAACGGCCCGGGCGAAATCGGTGACCTTGCCCGCGGGAACGTCGTCACCCCAGCCCTCGACGACGCGCAGGGCGCCATAGTCGATGAAAAACTTATCGACCTTTCGCGCATGGTCGACGAACGCTTCTCTGTCGGCGGTCTTCACCGGGATCACGAAGCCATCGATGTAGGTCATTGATTTTCTCCTTTGGCGGGCGGGAACGGTCAGGCGCGGAAAGCGAACAATTGCCGGAGGCGCGCGTCGCGCAGCCACAGCCCGGCCCAGACGAACGCGCCGAGATAGACGCCGAACAGCGTGAAGCCGAACAACGGGCTGCCGGCGATGAGATGGGTCGCAACGGCCCCGCCAAGATAGCCGGTCAGCAGCACCGCCCCCAGCACCGCCGTCCGTGGCCAGGCATAGAGCACGGTACACAGCGCGAGTATGGCGCCCAGCAGGCGATAGAAGCCTGCGTCGGCCGGGATGCCGATCGCCGGACTGTGGTCGATCATCGCATCAGGCATGATCAGTTTCGCCGCCGCGTCCATGCCGAGGAACAAGACCGCGAGGACGGTGAGCGCCGTCCCCGCCCTCATCCTCACGCGCGAGATCTGCACGCCACCGCGCGGCAGGGCACCGACTTCAGTTGCAAGGCTTGCCATCGTCTTTCTCCTCTCGATCGGGGACGGGAACGCCGCACAGCAGGGCGACATAATGCTTCAGATAATCGACGCTCTGACGGGCGAGCGCCGGATCGTCCCTGGCCTTGGCCAGGATGAACCCGCCTTGCAGGACCGCTTGAGTGTGCAGCGCCAGCGCGCGCGCATCGATGCCGACGACGCCGTGCGCGGCAAGCGCCGAGGCGATGTCGGGCACCAGCGTTTCGGCATGGCCGGTGATGCTCGCGTCGCAGGCCGCGCGAATGGCCGGGCTCGTCTCATGGACTTCCTGGACCATCGTGCCGACGAGACAGGTGAACTCCGCGACTGCGCCTGCGATCAGGTCGGCGCGGAAGTCGAGGTAGGCGAAGACGCGGTCGAGCGGGTCCGCGGGCGCGTGATACTGCGCCTGCGCGAACAGCGCCGACGTCGTTTCCGTCCAGTGGTTCGCAGCAGCGACACCCAGTGCGTCCTTGGACGCGAAATGATGAAAGAACGCGCCCTTGGTAACGCCGGCTGCGGCGCATAGGTCGTCGACGCTGGTCCCGGTAAAGCCCTTCTCGCGAACCATGCGCGTGGCCGCCTCGAGCAGCTTGGCCTTGGCGCCAAGAGGTTGAAGGAGAGATATGCGACTCGACATACGAGCAACATACCGACCGGTTGGTATGTTGTCAACGGTGCTTTCCGTAGGCGCTGCGGACCATCGCTCATGTAAGACCCGCAATGGTCAGCTCAGCATGTCTGAAGCCGCCTGACCGGCTTCAGCTTCTAACGACCGCCGTCGAATACCGTATTTGGGCGTGAAAAGACTTCTCGCGAGGACGCTGATCAGGCGATGCCGTCAGGCGCGCTTCTGAAATTGCCCTGGCGCCAGACCTTCTGCCGAGTGCAGTCCCGGATAGCGCCGAGTGCGGTAGCGTAGGTCCGGATTGAACCGCTTCGAGACGGTATTTCTGACGGTATCGAATAGGCATCTCGTAATCGACGTATCCAAAACAATGACTACGACGCTATTGATAATCGGATGGCATCGTTTCAGGGCGAGATGCCGCCGCTCTGGGTGATCGGCGCCGAGGGCGGGGCCGAGCTCGTCAACTACCGCGTCCGTGGCAATCACATCATCGTCGACCGCCTATTCGCCGCCGCTGAGCTACGCCTCGGCGGCGAGCACCAGAAAAAGGTGCGACCTGGGGGTCATACTGACATACTGACCGATCAGCCGCGCCCCTTGCGGGATCAGCAGGGTGCGGCCGGTCGGACTGTCGTAGACGGCCTCGGTGACCTGGGCGGTGATCTGGCCCGGCAAATCGGAGCGCAGGCCAGTGATCAAGGCTGCCGGGATCACCGAGCCGGCCTGCACGGGCAGAGCCGGGCGCTGCTCGTCTGGAACCGGATCATCATGCCGAACGGCCGCTCCATCGTGTTGGAACGCCAGCCTGGCGCCGATCCCGAAGGCTATGCCGGTCTCGAGGACGAGGTCGACAATCACTGGGGCGCCCTGTTCAAGGCGGCGCTGCTCTCGACCATCCTCAGCGTCGGCTCGGAAGCAGGCACGTCGAACAACCAGGACGGCCTCCTCGACGCGATCCGTCGCGGATCGTCCGACAGCATCAGCCAGACCGGCCGCCAAGTGGTCGGGCGCTCGCTCAACGTACAGCCCACCATCACCATCCGGCCAGGCTTCTCGGTGCGCGTGATCGTCACCCGTGACCTGGTCATGGAGCCCTACCAAGGCTGAGAGATCGTCATGGCAAAGCTGAAACTCGGGCCGCTGGTCGATGACAAGCCGGTGCGGCTTACTGTGGAGCTGCCGGCGCAGGTGCATCGCGACCTCCTCGCGAAGGCTCTCGGCGTCAGCCATCCGAGCTTCGAGTGTGGGCGCTGCTCGTTGTAGTCGCGTCGCCAGTCCTCGAGCACCGCCCGGGCGTGGCTGAGGGAGCGGAACAGCGTCTCGTTCAAGAGCTCGTCGCGCAAGCGGCCGTTGAAGCTTTCGTTGTAGCCGTTCTGCTGCGGCTTGCCGGGCGCGATGTAATGCCACTCGATCAGCATGTCGTCGGCCCAGGTCAGGGTCGCGTTCGAGGTCAGCTCCGTGCCGTTGTCGCTGACGATGGTCGCCGGGCGGCCGCGGCGATGCACGATGGCGTCGAGTTCGCGCGCGACCCGCAGCCCAGAGATCGATGTGTCGGGCACGAGCGCCAGGCATTCGCGGGTGCAGTTGTCGACGACCGTCAGGATGCGGAAGCGCCGCCCGTCGGTCATCTGGTCGGAGACGAAGTCCAGGCTCCAGCGCTGGTTGGCCGCAGCGGGACCTCGATCGGCCGCCGCGCTCCCATGGCCCGCTTGCGCCCGCCCCGCCGCCGCACCGTCAGCTTCTCCTCGCGATAGAGCCGCTGCACGCGCTTGCGGTTCACCGCGTGGCCCTCGCGGTGGAGCAACACATGCAGCCGCCGATAGCCGAAGCGACGCCGTTCGCAGGCCAGCGCCTTCAGCCGCTCGCGTAGCTCCACGTCCGGCGGCCGCGTCGCCTGGTAGCGAACGCTGGTCCGATCCACGCCCAAGACCCGGCACGCCCGCCGCTCGCTCATCTCGTAGGCCGACTGCAGATACGTCGCAGCCTCCCGATGCGCGGCGGGCGTCACCACTTTTTTCCCAGAAGGTCCTTCAGCGCCACGTTGTCCAACATCGCGTCGGCTAACAGCCGCTTCAGCCGGCCGTTCTCCTCCTCAAGCGCCTTCAGCTTGCGCGCCTCCGAGACGCCCATCCCGCCGAACTTGGCCTTCCACTTGTAGAAGGTCGGCGAGCTGACCCCGTGCTTGCGGCACAGCTCCTTCACCGCGATCCCCGTCTCCTGCTCCCGCAGGATCCCGATGATCTGCTCCTCACTGAACCTCGACTGCTTCATCCGTCCGTCCCCTCGTTGGGCCGGACTCTACCTACCGCTGGAGGAGTTTCAGGGGGTCACGTCATCGTCTTTCCGCGGCCGTTTTCAGCGTACACGAGATTGAACTGATCGAACGGCACATCGGTGCCCGGAGTGATCGAGTCAAAGGACCCGATGTTTCGCAGCAACTGGATGTGTTGCAGCATACCTCCCCCTCGCCCAGAAGCCTGAATCGCTTGCGAGCATTATCTCAACCGGCGGTCGTTTGTCTTGGTGGGTGGTGCGGGTGGCCGTGCTTGAACCGGCACGGGGTTTGCGAGCCGAAAGCCAACGCCCCGCGGGCACCCGATCTCCGACCGCCCGAAAGCCGGCCCCTCGAGCGTCGGCTAGAAGTCAGGGTAGGCCTCTAGCGGAAATCAGGTTAGTGCCTCTCGCTCCAGCGCGCCCTCGCGTGCCTAAGACGAGGGTTGTAGCGAAGGTGTAGATATCCGATACGTCCGGCGAGGGGCGCCATTCTACTGGGCCTGCTTGGCCTGTCGCTCGACGAGGCGCTCCAGCAGGGGGCAACTCGACCAGGCGCAAGCAGCCGCCTCCGCGCCGGTGTTGTCGAAACCCTGGGCAGACTATGGCCCGGAACACGCGTTCGAAGCCGCACGTTTCCTTGCTCGATGTGAAGGGGAACGTCATGGTTACGACAGTCGGAACAGAATCCTCGATCCAGGGCCTCGTCCAGAACCTCCTCCTGCTGGAGCACGACGCCATAGCGGCCTACGACTCGACCATCGAGCGGCTGGAGAACCCGTCCTACAAGCAGCAGATCGCCGCCTTCCGCGAAGACCATCTCCGGCACGTCGCCGAGTTGAAGAAAATGACGTCCATGCTCGACGTGGATGCGCCCACGACAGGCGACGCGAAGCAGCTTCTGACGACGGGCAAGATCGCCCTGGCCAGCATCATGGGCGACAGTGCCATCCTGAAAGCCATGAGAACGAATGAGGAAGACACGGTGACGGCCTATGAACGGGCGAGCATCCACCCTGATGCAGTGCCGGAGTCTCGCAAATACTTCGAGATCTTCGCGGCCGACGAGCGGCGGCACAGGGAATGGATGGAGCGCACTTCCGCGACGGGTTGAACGACCGAGCGTGGCGGGACCTTCCAGCGCTGGCATCCCGCCCCGTGCCTGGTCGTCACGGTTTGCCGCGAGGCAGCCAGCAGCGCGGCGTTGCATGGCCATCTCGGTGGAACCTCCGGGCCGGCCGGCAGAGGACCCCCCCGCGGCAGGCGTTCGCGTCTGAACGACGTATCAGGCGATCCCGGTCGCGGCCGGTGGATGCTGCCCGTCGTCTCGAGCGGACGGTCGTCCGCGCACGCTGTCCAGCGTGCTGGCAGCCGTCACGCGATTCATCCGTCAAGCATGATCTCGCCGAGTTCGGCGGTGGGCTGACCCGAATGGACGGCGCCTCCCGTTTCGCGATCAATCGCCCGCAGGGGTGGTCACGGCGCCGACCTCCCACAACCTGCAACCTTCGTTCTGCTTCAGGAGCTTGGCCGAGAGGGGTACCGTGGCGCGCAGGTTGTCGAGCCAGGCGCGGGAGGACTCGTCCAAGACGAGGAACCGTGGGTTCCGCGCCAGGATATCCGCGGTGGAAAGCAGGCGGGCCGACAGGGCGCTCCCCGGCTCACTCCAGTTCTGCAGCATCTCCATGATGTGAAAGTCCATGGCGTTGTTGCGCGCCTTGTGGGGATAGCGCAGGACGACCTCCCAATCGAGAGGGTAGAGCGTGAGCTGCCGCGGCGCATAGCGGTTGCGGGGCAGCCAGGCCAGGGGCGACTCGGCGACGACCGGCAGGGCATCGCCGACGATACCGTCTTCGAGAAAGCGCCCATCGGAGTCGAGGCAGGGGATAAAGCCGTTTCCCATGCCGTCATCGTGAGCGATGGAGCCCAGACCCGCCAAGCTGCCGATCACGATCACCATGGCGGACAAACCTGCCCGGACCCGGCGACGCGCGGATCCGATCGCAGGAATGATCAGCATGGCCGCAATGGTGACGTTCGGAATGAAATAGCGTGCGACGAAGAACGGCGTGATCATCTGCGAGCCGATCCATCCCGCCAGCGTCAGCGCCGCATAGGCCGCCAGAGCCGCGTAGAGGGCGGCGATGTCGGGCCGCGAGACGCTTCGCGCCGCAGCCCTGCCGAGCCCCCGGCGGTTCGAGACCGCGACCCCGCAGAGCCCGATCGCCAGGATCGGCGTCAGCAGCAGCGAGCCCGTGAGTGCCGCCGCCAGCACCGGGAGGTCCGGCACCGGGATCCAGCCGTAGGGCGTCGCGCTGGCGCGCTGGACCGGCAGGAGCAGGAGGAACCAGCCGACCGTGGCGGCGGCGGCCGGCAAGGCCGCGACCGCCAGGGCCACCATCCGTTGACGGTCGCGGTTGAACAGGCACACGAGGCCGGCCGCGCCAAGCGTGGCGAGCACGTAGAAGCCGCCGAAGCTGTGCGCCAGGGCGGTCAGGATCCCGAGACCGGCCAAGACGGTGATGCGGGCCGGCGACGGCCTGTCGACCACGCGGAGCGTGCCCCAGAGTGTCGCGGTGGTGAGAAGCAGGTAAAGCGCGTAGGTCCGCACTTCCAGGAGAGCGTAGGCCAACATGCCATCGACGGCACAGAGGATGGACAGCCCGACCGCAACGCTCACGGGATCGGCCAGCCGCCTCCCGATACGATACTGCAGCACCGCGGTGGCGGCCAGGATCAGCAGGTTGAGCGGCCGGAGGATCCGCTCCGGCTCGAGCGCGAACCCCTGGGTCAGGAACCAACAGAGCGAGAGGTAGAGCGGCGGATTCCCGTCCACGCCGCGCAAAGCCCCGTCCCACATGTGGGTGAGGCTCGGTGTCTCGATCAGCGTCGTGGTGTAGAGCTCGTCCAACCACAACATGTGCCCGAACGAGTGCCAGATGCGCCAGCATGCGGCCAAGGCCATTGCGGCACCGAGCAGGTGGACCAGAGGTGGCCGACCGGTTCTCGGCAGGAGCGACGCCGCAATTGCGGACCAGCTCCGCCTCGTCGGGGCATGCAGGGGACGCGTGAGATCCGACATGGACGCGTCACTCCGGCGCCATTTCAAGCTGACCTCGGAGCTTAGATGGGCTTCGTTAACCGCGGGCTACCTCGACCCTCGCGCCTCCCGAGCAGAACCGACGCGGGCCGGAGCCCGCGTGAGCCGGAGAGTGACCGCGTCGGGGCCATGTGCGGCCGTATCGTTCAGGATCGGTGGCGCGGCGCTTCGGGACATCGCCGGAATCTTCGGGATGGCGGCCGTGAGCGAGGATCTGGACGGTCGGCGCGTCCCGTCGCATAACCGGGCCATGGTCCGCCTCCGCATCATCCTCTTGGCCGCTCTCGCGGCCCAGCTTGCCGGGTGCTCGGCATCGTTCGACCCACTGCCGTTCAGATTTCCTGCCGCCACTCTGGTGCCGATTCGGATGACGACCTGTCCCGGCCGGGACCAACCCTCGGCCAGCGCGACGGACTGCGCGCCGAAAGCCCAGTGAGTCTCTCGCCGCGACCCTGCCGGTCGGCTTGGCGGCTCGGTGGCGGGACCCGCCCTTCCCTTGAAGCGGATCGCCAGGCGCTTATAGCCACGGCCAAGCTATGCCGAAGACGCAGTTCTGCCTTGCTTGCATGCCTTGTGCGTGCTTTAACGGCGTACTGGACAAAAAAAGGCCACCCCGAAGGGGTGGCCCAAGTCTAGGGAGGAAACGCCCAAGAAGGGCATGTGCCCCGAAGGGCACGAGCGGGTTATGACGCGCGCGGAGCCCATTGGCAACCCCGGTCCGTTAATCGATCCAGCTTCGCGCAAGCTTCCCAGGGTGACGGCTGCGGTCGGGACAGGGCGACTGACCGGATAGCAACCGCTTGGACGGTACGACACCGCGAGCCGAGTCGTACCGGGATCGCATCGCGCTCCTGTGCCGACGACGGTCATGCGACCCGATGCCGATCCGGCACTCCAGCGCCTGCGGGCGGCCGTCTCTGTGCTGGTCAGGGGTCGCTTGCCTCCCTGTTCCCTAGATGTGCAGCGCCTCGCCCATCGCCTTCAGGCTTGCCTCCTGGAAGGCCTCACCCAGGGTCGGGTGGGCGTGAACCGTGCCGGCGATGTCCTCGAGCCGCGCCCCCATCTCGATGGCGAGGCCGAACGCGGCCGCCAGTTCCGAGACGCCGCGGCCGACCGCCTGGATGCCCAGCACCACATGGTCGTCGGCCCGCGCCGTCACGCGGACGAAACCCTCCTCGCCTTCCAGCGTCATGGCCCGACCATTGGCCGCGAAGGGGAACAGCCCGGTGCGGACTTCGTGACCGGCAGACCGCGCCTCGCCCGGCGACAGCCCGGCCGCCACGATCTCGGGGTCGGTGAACACCACGGAAGGGATGACGCGGCGGTCGAAGCTGCGGCGCCGGCCCGCCACGATATCGGCCACGGTCTCGCCCTGCGCCATGGCTCGATGAGCCAGCATGGGCTCGCCCGTCACGTCGCCCACCGCCCATACGTTGCGCATCGACGTGTGGCAGCGCTCGTCGATGCGGATGCAGGCGCCGTTCATCGTGAGGTCGAGCCGCTCCAGGCCCCAGCCCGCCGTGGCGGGCCGCCGCCCGATCGCCACAAGGATGCGGTCGGCCGCGATCTCGCGGGCGCCCTCGGCGGTCTCGATCAGCAGTGCATCGCGGGCCTCGGAGAGGCCCGCGGCGCGGGCGCCCAGCATCACGGTGACGCCGTGGGTCTCTAGGCTGCGCATCACGGGCCGAGCCAACTCGGCGTCGTAGAGCGGCAGGATGCGGTCGGCCGCTTCCACCACCGTGACGGCTGCGCCCAGTTTCGCGAAAGCAAGCCCGAGTTCGAGGCCGATATAGCCGGCCCCCACCACCGCGAGCCGGCCGGGCACCTCCGGCAGCGACAAGGCCTCGGTCGACGACATCACACGGCCGCCGAACGGCACGGCCGGCAGCGCCAGGGGCGAGGAGCCGGTCGCCAGGATGACGTGCTCGGCCCGTATGGTCTCGGAGCCCGTGTCGGTCTCGACCCGGCAGGTCTTGCCGTCCAGCATGGTGCCGTGGCCGCGCAGGATCTTGACGCCCTGCTTCTTCAGCAGCGACGCGACGCCGGCGTTGAGCCGCGCCACGATCCCGTCCTTCCAGGCGACCGTGCGGGCGAAGTCGAGTGTCGGCGCCGCCGTGGTGAGCCCGAAGGCCGACCCCGACGCCTGGCGGACCGCCCTTGCATATTCCTCGGCCGCGTGGATCAGGGCCTTGGACGGAATGCAGCCGACGTTGAGGCAGGTGCCGCCGACCTTGGTGTCCTCGACCAGCACGGTGTCGAGGCCGTGATGGCCTGCCCGGATAGCCGCCACGTAGCCGCCCGGGCCGCCGCCCAGCACCAGGACGCTGGTGGCGATCTCGGCCATGGCTCAGCCCTCCAAGAAGAGCAGGGCGGGAGTCTCGAGCAGGCCCTTCAGGGCCTGGATGAAGGAGGCCGCGTCGTAGCCGTCGACCACGCGATGGTCGAACGACGATGAAAGGTTCATCATCAGGCGCGGCACGACCGCGCCGTCCCGCCACATCGGCCGCATCACCTGGCGGTTGACCCCGACGATGGCGACTTCGGGACGGTTGATCACGGGCGTCGACGCGATGCCGCCGAGCGCGCCGAGCGACGTGATCGTGATGGTCGAGCCCGACAGTTCGTCGCGGGACGCGAGCCCGCCGCGCGCGGCCTCCGCCAGGCGCTGCACCTCCGCGGCGCAGCCCCACAGGTCGCGCGCCTCGGCATGGTGCAGCACCGGCACCATGAGGCCCGACGGCGTCTGGGTGGCGATCCCGACATGGACGCCGCCGTGGCGGTGGATCACCTCGGCCTCGTCGTCGTAGAGGGCGTTGAGGCCCGGGAAGGCCGGCACCGCCCGCACCAGCGCCTGCACCAGGAAGGGGATCAGCGTCAGCTTCGGCCGGGTCGCGGCGAACCGCCTGTTGAACGAAACGCGCAGCTCCTCCAGCGCCGTCACGTCGACCTCCTCGACATAGGAGAAATGGGCGACCCGTCGCTTCGACTCCGCCATGGACCTGGCGATGCGGCGGCGCAGGCCCATCACCTTCACGTCCTCGACCGATGTGTTGGCCTGACGCCCGGCCGATATGGGCGGCGTCGCCGTGCCGCGCAGGAAGGCGTCGAGGTCGTCGTGGCCGATGCGCCCGGCGGGGCCGGTGCCGCGGAGCTGCCGAAGATCGACGCCCGCCTCGACCGCGCGCCGCCGCACGGCCGGGGAGGCGACCGGTCTCTCCCCGGCGACCCGCGGTGGTCCGGCGGGACCCCGCGCCGCGACGGGTGTCACTTCGGCGGCGGACGGCGGGCGCGGAGGCTCCGGGACGAGGAGCCGCTTCGGCGAGGCGGCCTCGTGCGGCCGGGGTGCCGGCGGTGCCTCCTGCGGCGCCAAGCCATCGGCCACAGGCTCGGGCGCGGCTCCGTCTCCCGCGCCCGACGCCACCGCGCCGACGTCGAGCCGGACCAGTTCGGAGCCGACCGCCAGCATCATCCCGGCGTCGCCGCCGAGCGCCGTGACGGTGCCGTCGGCCGGCGACGGGATCTCGACCGTGGCCTTGTCGGTCATCACGTCGGCCAGCACCTGGTCCTCGCGGACCGCATCGCCGACCTTGACGTGCCATTCGACGACTTCCGCCTCGGCCACGCCCTCGCCGATGTCGGGGAGCTTGACGATGCGGACCGCCATCTCAGGCCTCCATGATCTGGACGAGCGCCCGCCCCACGCGCGCGGGACCCGGGAAGTAGTCCCATTCCTGCGCATGCGGATAGGGGGTGTCCCAGCCGGTGACACGCAGGATCGGGGCTTCGAGGTGGTAGAAGCAGGCACCCTGCACCAGCGCCGCGAGTTCGGCGCCGAAGCCCGACGTCAGCGTCGCCTCGTGGAGCACCACGCAGCGCCCCGTCTTGCGGACCGAGGTCTCGACCGTGTCGAGGTCGAGCGGCAGCAGCGTGCGCAGGTCGACGATCTCGGCGTCGACCCCGCAATCGGCGGCCGCGGCCTCGGCCACGTGCACCATGGTGCCGTAGGCCAGCACCGTCACGGCCGAGCCCTCGCGCCGCACGGCGGCCCGGCCGAGCGGCACCCGGTAGTGCCCGTCCGGCACCTCGCCGAGCGCATGCTTCGACCAGGGGGTGACGGGCCGGTCGTGGTGGCCGTCGAAAGGGCCGTTGTAGATGCGCTTCGGCTCGAGGAAGATGACGGGGTCGTCGTCCTCGATGGCCGAGATGAGCAGCCCTTTGGCGTCGTGGGGGTTCGACGGCACCACGGTCTTCAGCCCCGCCACATGGGTGAACAGCGCTTCGGGGCTCTGGCTGTGGGTCTGTCCGCCGAAGATGCCGCCCCCCGTCGGCATGCGGATCACGAGCGGGGCCGTGAAGTCTCCGTTGGAGCGGTAGCGCAGGCGCGCCGCCTCGGAGACGATCTGATCGTAGGCGGGGTACACGTAATCGGCGAATTGCACCTCCACGCAGGGGCGCAAGCCGTAGGCCGCCATGCCGACCGCGGCCCCGACGATGCCGAGTTCGCTGATCGGGGCGTCGAAGCACCGGCTCGGGCCGAACCGCGCCTGAAGTCCCTGGGTGCAGCGGAAGACCCCGCCGAAATAGCCCACGTCCTCGCCGAACACGACGACATTGTCGTCGCGCTCCATCGCGACCGCCATGGCGTCGCGGATGGCCTCGATCATGGTGCGGCGCGGCACTAGTACCCGGCCTCCTGGCGCTGGCGGCGCAGGTGGGGCGGCATCTCGGCGAACACGCCTTCGAACATGTCGCGCGCGGAGGGCTTCGGGCCCGAATGGAGCGTCCCGTGGGTCTCCGCCTCGCGCTGTGCCGCCACCACCTCGTCGAGGATCTCGGCCTCGCCCTGCCGGTGGCGCTCGTGCGACCAGGCGCCACGCGCCACGAGGTGTCGCTTCAGCCTCTCGACGGGGTCGCCGAGCGGCCAGGCGTCGAACTCGGTCTTGGGGCGATAGGCCGAGGGGTCGTCCGATGTCGAATGGGCCCCGGCCCGGTAGGTGACGTATTCGATGAGTGTCGGCCCCAGATTGGCGCGGGCGCGCTCCACGGCCCATTTCGCCACCGCGTGAACCGCGAGGTAGTCGTTGCCGTCGACCCTGAGCGCCGGAATGCCGAAGCCGTGGCCGCGCGCCGCGAAGGTCGACGACGAGCCGCGAGCGATGCCTTGGAAGGTCGAGATCGCCCATTGATTGTTGACGATGTTGAGCACCACGGGCGCCCGATAGGTGGACGCGAAGACGAGGGCGGCGTGGAAGTCCGATTCCGCCGTGGAACCATCGCCGATCCAACCTGCGGCGATGCGGGTGTCGCCCTTGATGGCCGACGCCATGGCCCAGCCGACCGCCTGGATGTATTGGGTGGCGAGGTTGCCCGAGATGGAGAAGAAGCCGAACTGCTTCGACGAATACATGATGGGCAACTGCCGGCCGAGCAGCGGGTCGCGCTCGTTCGAGAAGATCTGGCTCATCATGGTGGTCATGGGATAATCGGCCGCGATGAGCAGCCCGGCCTGGCGGTAGGTGGGGAAGTTCATGTCGCCCGGAGCGAGCGCGCGCTGGAAGGCCGTGCTGATCGCCTCCTCGCCGAGGTGCTGCATGTAGAACGAGGTCTTGCCCTGGCGCTGGGCCATCAGCATGCGGGCATCGAAGGCGCGCAGCTTCATCATGTGGCGCAGCCCGAGCAGCACCTCGTCGTCCGTGAGGGTGCCGGCCCAGGGGCCGGCGGCAATCCCGTCGTCGTCCAGCACCCGGATGATCGTATAGGCGAGGTCGCGGATGTCGTCGGCCGCGACATCGGTGGGTGGTCGCCGCACCGCGCCGGCCTCGGCCGTGGCGACATCGCTGAAATTCGGCGTGCCGCCGGGTCGGACCGCGGGCTCCGG
>JAABUT010000303.1_pt1 | contig 88349 bp, 91 predicted proteins | sample 5559281 | NCBI WGS metagenome assembly JAABUT01 (sample SAMN10711880, study PRJNA513359) | rock metagenome | isolation source: Antarctica rocks | place: Antarctica: Victoria Land, Ricker Hills nord | collected 2016-01-04 | reverse complement strand
TCGACGTCCAGAGAAGGTCTGGACTGATCATGGACAGGCAGGCGTAAAGGGACGTAGTTTGTGGACGGGATCGAGGCCCTTCTCGCGTCGCTGGCGGCTCCGTCCAGAGAACGACCGTTTGGGAGACAGCACAGCCATGGGGACGTGCTCGGCTACGCCCGCGTGAGTACCGGCGACCAGGACGTCGCTGGCCAGACGATGCGGCTGGAACACGCCTGCGCCATTCGGGTGTTCACGGACGTGCGGTCCGGCAAATCCATGGACCGGCCTGGCCTGACCGAGCTCCTGGCCTATGCCCGAAAGGGCGACACCCTGGCGGTCGTGCGCCTTGACCGTCTGGGTCGGTCCCTCGCCGAGCTGCTGTCCGTCGTCGAGCAGCTGAAAGGTCGTGGCGTGGCCTTGCTCAGCCTCGAGGAGAAGATCGACACCTCGTCGGCCGCCGGCGAGCTGATCTTCCACGTGTTCGGTGCCATCGCGCATTTCGAACGGCGACTGATTGCCGAGCGCACCAAGGACGGGATCGCTGCAGCACGGGCCAAAGGCAAAAGGCCAGGGCGCCAGCCGGTCGATGCTGACAAGGTGCAGGCAGCAGTCAGGCTCGTGGAGTCCGGCCTGTCGCCGACAAAAGCAGCCGTCCAGCTCGGGCTTGGACGGTCGACCGTCTATCGCGAGGTCGCCGCGGCAGGGGTCAGCCGCATGACAAGCTGACGTATGTCGGCAGTTCCTGGTTCGTTCGCCCTTAGCGTTGCTCAAGGAACAATCATCGCGCTGCCCTCCCTTACCAAGAGCCTCGACGCGATCGCGTCGCGCATCGAGGCGATCGAGACGCACACGGGCGCGACGGTATCGGCCGAAGTGGCACGACGGGAGATCGCCCGCGCCTACGACGCAAGCCTGCGTCCCGCCCGGGGCGACCTGGAGCGGGCCGCGCGCGAGGTGCTCGACGCCGCGTATGCCCTGCACGGAGCGGCGGGCCATGCCCGCACGGGCGAGGAGCAGCGGGCGTGGATCATCCGCACCGCCGCGATCGGCGCCGCGGTGGGCTTGCTGGCGTTTCCGCTGGTAGTGTTTCCGATCGCCCGCATGGTGCCATTCGGGAACCTGCCGGACGGTCTTGCGGCCTCGGCGCTCGGCGAGGATAGTTGGAATGCCGGCATGGGGCTTATGAGGCGGGCCAACCCAGAGAAGTGGAATGGCTTCGTCGCGGATTACACGATGGTGCGTGCTACGGATGGCGAACTCAAAACCTGCTTCGATTCAGCGCAGAAAGCCGGGACGGAGCAGCGCTGCTCCATCACGATCAGGCCTGCTCCGACTCCCTAAGCTCGACTTTGCGCATTTTCCGATCGCCGCTGAGTCGATTTCGAGAGTTCTGGATTCCCCAAGCAGGTGACCTGCTTGGGGACTGAGGACGATCGTCTATTACACTACCAGTTTCGGCTTCCCTAATTGTGCGAACTACGAATGTGCGCCTTGGGTATCGTTCATGCAATCGCGACGCCAAGCAGTTACTATCTTCCAAGCAAGTACATCGCTTGCATTATCGTCGCCAATCCGATCTAAAATCGATCCTGACGGAAACACGATCTATGAATGACCAAAGAGCGCAAACGAAGAAGTCGGATGCCCGTTGGACATCGCGCGACATCGCTGCAGCGGCCGGTGTTTCGCAGGCAACGGTATCGAACGTCCTGAACCGACCCAACATTGTGGCCGCCAAAACACGAGAGCGGGTGCATGCTGTCATCCAGCGGATGAACTTTATCGTGCACGATTCGGCCCGGACCCTGCGGGCAGGACGGTCACGTACGCTCGGCGTTGTCGCCCTCGACTTGACGAACCCATTCTGGGGAGAGGTTACGCGTGGGGTCAGCGATGCAGCGGCAGCCCGAGGCTACACTGTGCTGCTCGGGTCATCGGGCGAAAGCCGCGAGGGAGAAGGAAACCTACTGCGGTTGTTCGAAGAGCACAGGGTCGATGGCGTTCTCGTCTCTTCCGTCGACGTCAATTCGCCCGCAATCGAATCGCTCGATCGACACGGCATTACGGTCGTTCTGCTGGACGAGCGCGACACAGCCGGCCGATACAGCTCCGTGTCGCTCGATCAGGTAGCGGGAGCACGGCTCGTTGCAGAGCACCTGCTCGATGAGGGCCATCGCCGCATCGGCTTCATCAACGTGTCACAGGACGTCTGGTGGGCCCGTGAACGCCAGCGCGGACTCCATGAAGCGGTGCTGGCACAAGGTAGGGATCCCGGAACCGTCATCACCGAGCTGACGATCGCGACGATGACCGCCCAAGCCGCAGAACCGGCACTGAGCGCCCTGCTATTTGACGCGCCCGATCTGACCGCGGTGGTGTGCGTGAACGACATGGTGGCGCTCGGTGTCCTGAAGCGATTGCGTGACCTCAAATTGGCAGTACCGCAGGACGTATCTGTTATCGGCTTCGATGACAGCTACTTCGCCAGCCTGCTTTCACCTGCTCTGACCACGATCCGTCAGCAGCCCTATAATCTCGGCAAGACCGCGGCTGGCTTGATCATGGATCACAATCCTGCTGAGCCGGTCAAAACCATCGTATACCAACCGGTGCTTGTGGTCAGGGAATCGACGCAGCGCAACCCGGACCGGTAGCCGGATACCGGCCGGGTGGATCCCTACGGATCGCCGCAAGACAGCTCCAGCACCACGGTACCGGATCGGCCACGCTCGGGACCCCGGCCAGCGCCAACTCCCGGGCGAGCATCTGTCCTTAAGCTGAGTCGGGGGTTGACAACCGCCGCACACTCGATTAGTGGTGAGTTGATACGTATAAAAAGGCTGCAAGGGCCGCCAAAACCCGGCGGGCTGCAGCCCCGGTCGAACCGGACTGGGAGGGCGGATGGACAGGCTTTGGACCTGATCACGACGGACCGTCGATCATGCGCGTGACCGCGTGACCGTGGACCAGCGCCTGCCGCGCCTTAATCGGTCGCGGGCAGGCTCACGCGCGAAATCCGAAGATTTTTCGAAGCAGGCCAGCGTTCAATGAACGCATGCTAACCTGCAGCCTGTCCGCATTCGGGTTCGCTGGTACGTATAGAATAAGGTATAGTGGAGGAAGACATGAACAGCAGGTTTGGAAACATTATCGTCACCTTACTGGCAACTTCTGGCTTAGGTTTGGCGCTTGCCCAAACTGAACGCCAGGCCTTTGCGGCAGAGGCGGGCGGATTTCAGGCGAAGAATCCCCTAACCATCGGCTACACGGCCCAGGATCTCTCAAATCCATATTGGCAGAACTACGCGGCCGGCGTGAAAGCACAGGCGACCGCGGACAAAGCTGACGTCGCAGTGACTGACGCCAAGGCGTCGCAACAGAATCAGGTCTCCGGTAGCCGCAACCTGATCAGCCAGAACATCAGCGCGCTGATCGTATCGCCTGTCGAGCCTGCGGCCCTTCCCGGGACCGTCGGTGCCGCGCACCGCGCCTCTATCCCGATCGTGATCGGCGACGTCGGTGCCGGCGGCGATTACGATGCCTTCATCCAGTCGGATAACCGCGGCGGCGGCGCGCTGGCAGCAGATTACATGGCGAAGAAGCTCGGCTCCGGCGACGTAAACATCGCTGTGATCGATCTTCACCCGGGTTCCACGGTTGGAACCGATCGGGTCGGCGGTTTCACGACCGAACTGAAGAAATTTCCGAACATTCACATCGTTTCGGAACTCAACGGCAACGACGCCATCAAGGAGGGCCACGACGCCACGGCAAATGCGCTGGCGAAGAACCCCGACATCAAGGGCATCTACGCGGCGAACGACAATGAGGCGCAGGGCGCGATCGCGGCCATTCAGGAAACTGGGAAGAATCCCAAGGACTTCATCATCATAGGCTTCGACGGCAATGCCGGGTCGGTCGCCGCGATCGGTGAGGGCACGCAGACCGCCACCGTCGCGCAGGATCCCTTCGGCCAAGGCCAGCTGACGGTCAAGGTCGCTTTGCAGTTACTGAAGGGACAGGACGTTTCCTACACCGATCCGGCAACAAAGACCATCCAACTTCCCGTTCAGCTGATCGATGCAAGTAATCTCGATCAGTTCAAGCAGGCGCGAGCAGGCCAAAAGTAGGCGTTGCCTCGGACCCCTGATCCCTACCTCGGGAAGGAGCCGGCTTGTGACACAGGCACTTGGTAGTGAAGACCGGCCCCTTACCGGCCTGCTCGTTGCGCGGGGCATTTCGAAGGACTTCTCCGGGGTACCCGCGCTCCGGGGCGTGTCGTTGCGCCTGGCCCCCGGGGAGGTCCATGCCCTCGTCGGCGAGAACGGAGCCGGCAAGAGTACGCTGATCAACATCCTGGCCGGGCTTCTGCAACCGTCGGAGGGAACACTTCTCATCGACGGGACAGAGCAGAAGTTCGCCGGCCCGCAGGCGTCCCAACACGCCGGCATCAGCGTCATCAGCCAAGAGTTCCGGCTCGTGCCGCAGTTGACTGTGGCGGAGAACATCTTTCTCGGACATGAGCCGCGGAGAGGTGGCCTGATCGACCGAAAGAAGGTCAGGCAGCTCACCCGCGACCCCCTCCGAGAACTCGGCCTTGACATCTCGCCTGACCGGCGGGTGGCCAGCCTCACGATCGGAGATCAGCAGCTCGTCGAGATCGCACGGGCACTGACACGTGAGTTTCGTGTCCTGATCATGGACGAGCCTACGGCGGCGCTGAGTGAAGTCGAGGTCGAGCGGCTTCTTTCCCTAGTAGAGAGACTGCGAGATCGCGGAACCGCGGTCCTCTACGTGTCTCACCGGCTGCCCGAGGTGTTCCGCGTATCGAACCGCATCTCGGTTTTGCGGGACGGTCATATGGTGGCCTCGTTGGCGACCACTGATTCCAGCATCGACGAAGTCGTCACGCACATGCTCGGGCGCGAGCTAGAAGCCCAGCCTCATCACCGGCCGATCTCTTTGTCAGATGGTGGAAACCGTGGGCCGGATGCGCTCAACGTCTCGGGTCTGCGCTGCAAAGGGCTGAGTTCCCCCATCGATATACGCGTGGCGCCCGGAGAGGTGATCGGCATCGCCGGACTTGTCGGCTCGGGCCGCACCGAACTGATGCGGGCGCTTTTCGGGGTGACTCCCTCGACCTGCAAGGACTTCACAGTGAACGGTCGAGCGGTTCGCCCACAGGATCCGGCGGACGCCATCGGCAAGGGCATCTTCATGCTTAGCGAGGACCGCAAGGCTGAAGGCATCATCCCGATGCTATCGGTTCTCAGCAACGTCGTCGTCGCCCAACGGAGCTGGGGTCGGTTCCTGCTGAACAGGGCGAAGGACACCAGCAGCTACGCTTCTATGAAGGAACGCATGCGCATCCGTGCCCACAACCCGCATGTGCCAATCACCAACCTGAGCGGGGGAAACCAGCAAAAGGCGCTGCTCGGGCGCGCGCTGCTTTCGAACTGCCGCGTGCTCCTACTCAACGAGCCTACCCGCGGTGTCGACGTCGGTGCCAAGATCGACATCTACAGGCTGATCCGCGATCTCGCCGCGACCGGGGTGGGGATCATCGTGAGCTCGTCCGAGGCAGCTGAATTGGTCACTGTCGTCGACCGCTGCGTCACGCTCTATGCCGGAGCCATGGTGGGCGAATTGGTAGGCGGAAGAATCACCGAAGAAGACATCGTGGCCGGCATCCTCGGTCGAGTCCAGAGGGCCCCAGAGCTCGGCGGCCATCCGGTCCCGGTTGGTGCTATCGCTGAAGGAGCTCGCGGATGAGCATTCAGCATGCAGTCCAGCTCGATGGTGCCGCAGAGCAGCGTCGTCGCGCCGAATCCGTCGCCGATCGCGCGGCGCGGCGCGAGGCACTCGTCGACCGCAGCGCGATCTTCTTGCCCTTCATGGCCATCGCGGTGCTCGCCACCATGCTCGTGCCGGGCTTCCTGTCGCTGGCCAACGTGCAGAGCGTGCTCGTCAACGCTTCCATCGTGGCGATCGTCGGTTTCGGGATGACCCTGACGATCGTCATCCGCGGTCTCGATCTTTCGGTCGGCGCCGTCGCGGCCTTGACCTCCTGCGTCGGCGCAGCCTCTATCAATGCCTTAGGCACGGCCGTCGGCGTCGCCGACACCCTGCTGCTCGGGCTGTTGGTCGGGCTCCTGAACGGTGGGCTCATCGTGGTCCTGCGGGTCCCGGCCTTCGTCGCGACTCTCGCGACCATGGGCATCGCGCGAGGGGCAGCCCTGCTGTTCACGAACGGCGAGCGCGTCCACCTCGCGTCCGAGGGTCTGCGCCTATTGGCCACTTCTAAACTCGTCGGCATCCCTCTGCCTTTCCTCATCGCGCTCGCTCTCTGTGCCGCATTCTACCTGCTGCTCGAACGTACCCCCTTCGGCCGGCACGCCTCGGCGGTCGGTGGAAACCCCGGCGCGGCTCGGGAGGCGGGCCTGAATGCGGTGTGGATCGGCATGGTGGTCTACGCCGTGTCGGGGATGGCGGCAGCGTTCGCCGGTCTCCTGCTGGTGGCGCAGCTCGGCACCGTGGATGCGACACCGATCCAGGGACTGGAATTGCAGGCTATCGCGATCGCGGTTCTCGGCGGCACCAGCATCGCCGGCGGCGTCGGGAACCTACCGGGCACCTTCATCGCCTCGCTGCTCTTAGCGATGATCAGCTCGGCCCTCAACCTCCGCAACGTACCCGGCTATTACCAGTATCTCGCACTCGGCCTCCTCCTCCTCCTCGCTCTTGGCCTGGATGCAATCCGCGGCCGAATCCGGACGGCAATCACAAGCGGAGGTGACCGATGAACTTTCCTTCCGACCCGCTCACCGCCGACAGTGATACCACCGGCGCACTGCGGCCAGCCGGCCGGCATGTCGTTTCGGCCAGGGGCTTTGTCGTGCGCTACGCACTTCAAATTTTCACCGTGCTGGCGCTGATCATCGTCGCGAGCTTCGTCCCCAACTTCCGCCAGCTGTCCAATCTGCAGGACGTGGCGCTGCAGTCATCGTTTGCCGGCCTGTCGGCTGCGGGCATGACCCTGCTCATCATTGGGGGCATGATCGACCTCTCCGTCGCCGGCATCATCGCGCTCACGGCCGTAACGCTCAGCAATCTACTTCCCCACGCGCCGCTCGCGATCGCGGTGGTGCTGTCGCTCGGGGTCGGCGCCGTGCTGGGTCTTTTCAACGGCCTTATCATCACCAAGCTGCGCTTTCCACCCTTCATCGCCAGCTACGCGATGCTCAATGTCTATCTCGCCGCGGCGTTCATCTGGACCCACGCATCCACGCTGCCGCTGACCGACGACGCGTTCCTCGGCCTCGCCGCGACCGAGATCTTCGGCGTGCCTCTGTTCTTCCTGATTATGCTATTCGGGGCCTTGGCTTGCTCGTTCCTGCTGAATCGGACGCGATTCGGCCGCAACCTGCGCGCCATCGGCAGCAGCGAAGCCGCGAGCCGGATGGCCGGGCTGGCGGTCGACCGAACGCGGACGGCCGCCTTCGCGCTGTTCGGGCTGCTCACCTCGGCGGCCGGCATCGGTCTGGCCTCCCTGCTCTCCTCGGCATCGGCCAACATGTCGATCGGCTACGAACTCAACGTCGTCGCGGTCGCGGTCGTGGGCGGTACGAGCCTGCTCGGTGGAAGCGGAACGCTGCTCGGCACGGTCACGGGCGCGGTGCTGTTCGCCGCCCTGGATAATGCCCTGAACCTCTTCAACATATCGTCATACTGGCAGTACGTGGTCGCGGGCGTCGTCCTCGCGGTGGCGCTCGTGGCCGCAAGCCGGCGTGGGGTCGCCGGCGAGCGCGGCGGGACATGATCCCCGGGCGTCGGTTCTCCCGGACGGCCTCCCAGCAGCACCGTCCTGGTGCACCGACTCCGATCTCGTGGCCGACCCGTCCGGACGCATGACTCATGCGTCTGAGTCGGACCACTGGGATCCCGACACGCCCCTCGATGGGACATGCCTGATCGACTTTGTTTTGACCTTTTGAGCTCTCGATCCGTAGGAGAACGCCGGTGGATTTTGTGAAAAGCGCCCTCGAGGCAGGATCGGGACTGTTGCGGCTGCGCCCGACATGGGTGCCCCGCATCTTCACGACGCCCGGCGGCAGGCTCCGCCTCCGCCGCCAGGACCTCTACGCCTTCGGGGCTCACCGGGGCGGCATCTGCGAGCGCTGGATCGCATCCACCACGAAGGCGCAGAGTGGTCCTGCTACGTCCATGAACGAGGGGTTGAGTGCGATCGAGCACGAGGGCGGCTCGATCCTGCTCTCCAACGCGTTCCAGGACCGGGGCGCGGACCTGATCGGGACCGAGGATTATACCGCGCAGGGGGGATGGAACGTCCTGTGCAAGCTGTTCGACAACGTCGGCAGCATCCCGCATCACGTCCACCACAATGCCGAGAAGGCAGCGCGGGTCGGGCAGCAGCCTAAGCCGGAGTCGTATTTCTTCCCTGCCCAATTCAATGCGATCGAGAACAGCTTCCCCTTCACGTGGTTCGGGTTGGAGCCGGGAACGACGAAGGCGCAGATCAGGGACTGCCTCGCCCGTTGGAACGAAGGCGACAACGGCATCCTGCGCTTCACCAAGGCCTACCGCATCGAAGCCGATACGGGCTGGCAAGTCGATCCGGGCATCCTGCACGGTCCGGGGTCCCTCGTGACCTACGAGCCCCAGCGGAACAGCGACGTCCTCTCGATGTTCCAGAGCCTCGTCGGCGAGCGGCTCATCCCTTGGGATCTCGTGGTCAAGGACGTTCCCCCCGAGCTCAGTCACGATCTCGACTACATCGTCGACCTGCTCGACTGGGACGCCAACGTCGATCCGGACTTCGCCCGCAGGAATCGCCGCGACCCGACATCCGCCGGCGACGCGACCGCCACGGCGGAACTGGGTTTCTCGGAGCGCTGGATCTCGCACGGGTCTTCCGACTTCTCGGCTAAGGAGCTCACGGTGCTGCCCGGCCGAAGCGCGCTCGTGAAGGACGCCGCGGCCTTTGGGGCGCTGGTCGTGCAGGGGCACGGCATCCTGGGCTCTCTCCCGGTCGAGGTCGCTTCCAGCATAGGCTTCGGGGCCATGACGGCCGACGAAGTCTTCGTGATTCATGCGGCCGCCACGGAAGGGGTGAAGATCACGAACAACAGTCTCGTCGAGCCGCTAGTGATTCTCAAACATTTCGGTCCCGGTCACCCCGAGGCGGCGCTGCTGGTGCGTTCGGGGGCTGGGCAGTCGTGACGGATTTCAGCGCCTTGCGGGCCGAGGCCCTGGAGGCCAATCTACGGATCTGGCGTGCGGGGCTGGTGATGTCGACATTCGGAAACGTCAGCGTGATCGACCGTGAAGCCAATGCGATCGCGATCAAGCCGAGCGGAGTCGGATATGACGCCTTGGGGGCCCTCAACATGGTGGTGTGCGACGGTGATGGGCGCGTTCTCTACGGTAATCTCCGTCCGTCCTCGGACCTCGCCTCGCACCTCATCCTCTATCGTTCGTTCCCCGCTGTCAGAAGCGTCGTGCATACGCATTCCAAGTTCGCCACCGTGTTCGCCCAGGCGAAGCGGCCGATCCCTGCGCTCGGCACCACGCACGCCGACTACTTCAGGACTACCGTGCCGGTCACGCGGGACTTGAGCGAGCGGGAGATCGCCGAGGATTACGTCGCCGCGACCGGACGTGCCATCGTAGAGGCGCATGCCGGGCGCGATCCGCTCGATACCCCGGCCGCGCTGGCCCCCAGCCACGGCCCTTTTGCCTGGGGGGTCGATGGGGCCGATGCGGCGCACAATGCCGAGATGCTGGAGTTCGCCGCCGAACTCGCGTTCCACACGCTGACCCTCGATCCGACGCGCTCCGCGATGGACCGGGCGCTCTTGGAGCGGCACTTCACGCGCAAGCACGGCGCGCAGGCGTCGTACGGACAGTGCTGAAGCGAGTGATCGGGCGGCTCGGTCGCACAGGGGTCGAGCGGGCGCCGTGAAACTGGATAAAGGCGGATCTGCCGTGTTCACACTTGGGATCGACTATGGGACGAATTCTGTGCGGGCGCTGCTTGTCCGCTGCTCCGATGGCCAGGAGTTCGGCGTCGGCGTCGTGGACTATCCGAGCGGCCGCCAGGGGATAATCCTGGACGCGAACGACGACCAGGTGGCTCGGCAGAACCCGGCCGATTACCTGTTCGGCCTGGAGGACAGCGTCAGCGCTGCCCTGGACATGGCGAAGCGGCGGGATGGCTTCGACCCCGCCAGGATCGTCGGCATCGGCGTGGACTCGACGGGATCCAGCCCGCTTCCCGTCGATGAGACGAATCAGGCCCTGGGAATAGACAGCGCCTGGAAGGACTGCTTAGCGGCCCAGTGCTGGCTCTGGAAGGATCACACGAGTTGGCGCGAAGCGCAGGCCATCACCGAGATCGCGACCGCCCACAGGCCTGAATTCATCGCGCGATATGGCGGCACTTATTCGTCGGAGTGGTGGTGGGCCAAGATCTGGCATTGCCTGAACGTCGCTCCCGACGCGTTCGAGGCGGCATATTCCTGGGTGGAGCTCGCCGACTGGATACCGTCCGTGCTGGCCGGCGTGTCGGACCCGCGGTGCATCAAGCGGGGGATCTGCGCGGCCGGACACAAGGCCTTCTATGCGGACGAATGGGGAGGGCTGCCCGACAAGGAGTTCCTGACCCGCCTCGATCGACGCCTCGCGGCACTCCGCGACCGCCTCTATGACAGGGCCTATGACGCTTCCGAACCCGCCGGGACGCTATGCCCCGCCTGGGCGGCCAAGCTGGCGCTGCCGGTCGGCATACCGATCGCCATCGGTGAGTTCGACGTCCACTACGGCGCGATCGGCTGCGGCGTGAGCGAAGGCATCCTCGTCAAGGTCATCGGCACATCGACATGCGATTGCGCCGTCGTGGCGGCCGACAAGCCGATGCCCGACATCCCGGGCATCTGCGGCATCGCGCGCGGCTCGATCCTTCCCGGCTATTACGGGATAGAGGCCGGCCAATCGGCTGTGGGCGATGTCTTCAAATGGTGGGTGGAGACGGTCTGCGGCGGAGATCCGGATCTCCATAGGCTGTTAACAGAAGAAGCGGCGCAGCAGAGACCCGGGCAGTCCGGCCTTCTCGCGCTCGACTGGAACAACGGCAACCGCACCGTCCTGGTCGACCACCTGCTGTCCGGGCTTCTGATCGGGCAGACCCTGTACACTACCAAGGCCGAGATCTACAGGGCCTTGATCGAGGCCACAGCCTTCGGGGCGCGCGTCATCGTCGAGCGCATCAGGGAATGCGGCGTCCCCATCAAATCCGTCACATGTACGGGGGGCATCGCTGAGAAGAACTCCCTGTTGATGCAGGTCTATGCCGATGTGATCGGCTGCACGATCCAGGTTGCCGGGTCGAGCCAGACCTGTGCGCTCGGCTCCGCCATCAGCGCGGCCGTGCTCGCAGGTGCCCACGGGTCTTTCGCGGATGCGCGAGAGGCAATGACGTCCATCAGACCAGGGCGCTACCATCCGATCCCGGCCAACCAGCAGGTATACGACAGGCTCTACCGTCTCTATCGCGACCTCCACGACAGTTTTGGCGGAGTCCATCCGGCTGCCGACCTGAAACATGTGATGAAGGATCTCATCGAGATCAAGCAATCCGAGCGGCATTAAGCTGGCGCGTGTCAACAGCAGCACGACGCCCGCTCGTGCCTTTTACCAGTCGGCTCACCGGGTCAGACTGATTCCGCTCACCTCGGAACGGGATACGGGGAGAGCCACCCAATGCGGTCCAGCGTTCGGGGACCGGCATCCCTGAGGTCGGATCGAGGCAGAGTTGGACCATTCGGAGCAGGACGGTCGAGGCCAGGGTGGAGGCGCTCGGCGCGATGCTCGGGCCGGCTCAGTTCCGCCTTCCGGACGGCGACGTGCAACCCTTCGCGGTCGCACCCTGGTCGGACGATAGCGGTCCCGCTTTCGACGCGCTGCCCCGCGTGATCCAGCGCCTCCGCGGCGAGTGGCCGTGCGTACCGTTCGGTTTGCCCGACGACGGTCAAGCGCTTCCGCCGGAGTGGCGTCCGAGCGGCCCGAAGACCGTCTTGGATCCCTGCCTGCACGGTTTTGGGTCGAACGCGGTCTGGGATCCCGTCCATTTGGCCGAGGACAGCATCACTCTGTCGGTCGAATATCCGGCCTCCCATCCCGTTCGGCGCCTCTGGCGAACCGTGAAGGCTGAGCCCTCACGGCCTGCGCTTTCATGCTCTTTGACGATTGACGTCCGTGAGGCTTGTGCCCTGCCGATCGGGCTGCATCCCACGTTCGCCTTTCCGAACAGCCACGCAGCTCGTCGCTTGAATTTGCCGGCGGTGCGGCGCGGTGCTGGACCACGCCTGTACAGCCGCAACCCGGCGTCTCGATCTTGGCACCGGGCCGAAGCGACGTGCCATTGTCGGCCGTGCCCCTAGCAACGACCGGGTCTGAAGACCTGACTATACTTTCGCTGCCCTATAATACGGAGGAAATCGTTTTGGTCACGAACCCTGGAGGGACGGTTCGCCTCGTCAACCATGCCGAAAGTTATGCGGTCAGCCTGGGCTGGGATGAAGCCGTTTTTCCAACCTGCCAACTCTGGCTGTCCAACCGCGGTCGAGCCGCTTACCCTTGGTGCAACAGGTTTTTGGCTCTCGGGGTAGAACCTCTGGCTGCGGCTTTCGACCTGGGCGTCGCTGCCTCTTGCAGGCCCGACAACCCATTGCGCAATGCCGGCCTCGTCTGCACGGTTCAGTTCTCCCCAGATCATCTGGTGCACATCGCATATGAGATAGCAGTAGAGCCGACGCATAAGCCTGGGACAGCAGCGAACTGGTCCATGCCGGCGCCACGGCCGCTCTGAAAGCCCATGTGCGGATGCTCGCGATCGAACTGGGTGTCGGCGCCGAACTCCGACGCCGCTTGACATGCTCGGCCACGCCGCAGATCAAGGAGGCAATGAGACGGCGGCGACCTGGCGGCGCTCGCCAGAGTCGTCGAAGCGGTGGAGGCCGACGACTTCGCTCGGTACGGTGCCTGCTCGTCATGGCCTATCTCTGCCGCACGGGCCGGGTACCCGAGGCGGAGATGCGCGTACCTGCTCCGATGGTTGGCCGAGATGCGGCTGCGGGCCGAGCACATGGTGTGGGTGGCTTGGGTGCTGGCCGTCGCCCACCTGGGCTACGCCGACCTGTCCGAGCCGGCCGAGGCACCGCTCACAAGGCTCGGCAGCCCGTCACCAACCCGCTGCGCGGGGTGGGACGCAGCGATCCGTACCCGTGCGGCAGCGGCAAGAAGTTTAAGAAGTGCTGCCTTGGCGCCGCGGCCCGCTGAGCCCGGGCAGGGACGCTGACAGCTTCACCGGCACGGTGCATCGGCATGCCGACCCGCGTCGCGCGCTCCTCTCTTTCTCCTCACCTCCAGGTCGGCGCCGAGGACATCCACCACGACGTCGGTGACGCTTCAAAAGTATGATATCGTATGTCCAGTACCGGGAGCTCTCCATGTCGCCGATCGAGCGCATGACCATCACCCTGCCGGCCGAGATGGCGGCGACGCTGCGCCAGACCGTCGCCGGCGGCGAATATGCCTCGGCCAGCGAGGTCGTTCGCGAGGCGCTGCGGGAATGGGCACGCCACCGTGACGCCGAACTTCGCGACCTCCAGGCGCTGCGCGAGGCGATCCGGGCCGGTGACGAGAGCGGCCCCGGCATACCGGCCGGTGAGATTTTCGCCGAACTCCGTGCGCTGATCGCCGAGCGCCGAGCGCGAGAATGAAGCTGCCGGCGTTCTCGCCCGCGGCGCGTGCCGACCTGCTGGCGATCGCGCGTTACATCGCCGAGGACAACCCTGAGCGGGCGTTGAGCTTCGTCGCCGAACTCGAGGCAAGGGCCGCACAGGCGGCGGAGCGGCCGGGCAGTTTTCCGGTGCGCGACGATATTGCCCCGGGGCTCAGGACGATCCGTCACGGCCGCTACCTGCTGTTCTTCCGCGAGCTGGGCGAAGAGGTGCGCATCGTGCGCGTGCTCCATGGTGCGCGCGATCTTCCCGGGGCGTTCAGCACATGAACCAGCTTATTGCCCGGCCCTCATCCAGGTCCGCGCCTCCGCCGCTGATCGCTGCGGCCGGCGATCGCGCCAGCTACCGCTTTATCGAATTCTTCACGGCGCAGATCAGGAACCCGAACACCCGGCGCTCCTACGTGCGGGCCGTGGACGACTTCCTGGCCTGGCTGGAGGCGCACGGGGTCGCCTCGATCCATGACGTCGCGTCCCTGCATGTGGCGGCCTATGTCGAGGAGCTGGGCCGTACGCAGGCGGCCCCGACCGTCAAGCAGCGGCTGGCGGCCATTCGCCGGCTGTTCGACTGGCTGGCCTCGAGTGGCGTGCTGCCGTTCAACCCGGCCTCGGCCGTGCGCGGGCCGAGCCACTCGGCCAGGGTCGGCCGGACGCCCGTGCTCGACCCGCAGGAGGCGCGGCAGCTGCTCGACGCCATCGACACCAGCATGCCGATCGGCTTGCGCGACCGGGCCTTGATCGGGCTGATGGTCTACTCCTTCGCCCGGATCGGGGCGGCGACCGGCATGAGGGTCGAGGACGTGTTCAGGCGGAACCGGCGTCTCTGGGTGCGGCTGAACGAGAAAGGTGGCAAGCGGCACGAAATGCCGTGCCACCACAACCTCGAGGCCTATCTGCACGCCTACATCGACGGCTGCGGGCTGGGGTCCGATCCGAAGGGGACGCTGTTTCGCACCATCGGCCGGGGCACCGGCCGGCTCACCACCACGCCCCTGCCCCAGGCGAATGCCTTCGCCATGATCCGGCGTCGGGCCGAGGCGGCCGGAATCGGCACCAAAGCCGGCAATCACACGTTCCGGGCCACCGGCATCACGGCCTACCTCAGGAACGGCGGAACGCTGGAGAAGGCGGCCGCCATGGCGAACCACGCTTCGACCAGGACGACGCAGCTCTACGACCGGCGACGGGATGAGAGGGCTTGTTGCAAACTCTGACGCGGGTCGCAGGACGATCTTGGGCCGGCCCGGTTTCAGGCTTCGTTAACCTTTTGAAGTCCGAAGCAGATAGAGAGCATCCGGTTCTGCTCGCGGACCGTCCAGGCACCCGCGAAGCCGAACCCCTTGCGCAGCCACAGCATAGCCTCGAAGCCTTTGATGGTCCGCCTCGCCGCCCCGAAGCTCTGGAAGCCGCCGATCCTCGGCATGTTCTTCTTCACGCGGAAATGGTCGCTCTCGATCCCTTGTTGAAGGTGCTTGGTGACGTAATGGACGGGGTCGCGCGACAACAGACCCTCTTTCCTCGCCGCCGCGATGGCTGGGGGATAGGTGCCGGCCCCATCCGTGCCGATCCGGTCGGGCGATAGCAGCGGCCCCTCCTGGAGCATCTTGCGGAAGAAGCGCCTGGCGGCGTCGAGATCGCGCTTGGCGGTCAACAGAAAGTCGACCGCCTCACCGTGCTTGTCGATGGCACGGTACAGATAGCGCCACTCACCCCGGATCCGGATATAGGTTTCGTCGATGCGCACGGAGCCGCAGTGAGGCTTGCGGAACGGGCGCAGCCGGCGTTCGATCAGCGGCGCATAAGCAAGCACCCAGCGGTTCACAGTGCTGTGGTCGACCTCCAGCCCGCGCTCGAGCAGCAGCTCCTCGATGTCGCGATAGCTCAGCGGATAACGCAGGTACCACGACACCGCTTGCACGATCAGTCCCGCCTCGAAATGGCGGCCCTTGAAGTCGCCTTCTGACCGGCGCTTCAGCTTCTCTGCGATGGTGCTCAGGATCATGGGGCCGCTCCGGATCGGACCCGGCAAACTCGGCTAGCATGCCCAACGAACCGTCAACGCCAAAGTTTGCGACAGGCCCGTAGGACCTGTGCCACCCCGCTGACGACACGTCGACGCCGATCGACCCCCGCCCGTTGATCGGCCGCCTGGCCCTCACCCGCCCATGAACCCTCAGGCGAGTCGGATCTTTCAGCTTTGACGCAGGATCGTCAGATTCGATAACGCGGAAAGCGGTCCATCGCCTCCCTGAGTTGGCCAAGCGACGGTGTCACGTAGCCGTCCGAAGCGTCCTTCTTCTTGTTGTGACCCGTGAGCGCCGTGCTGATGCGTTTCGGAACACCGGCTGCCTCGGCGTTGGTCGAGAAGCTGTGACGCCAGCCATGGTTCGGGCTCACACCCTCACCGAGATCGACGTGCTTCTGCACCCATTCGGCCAGCTCGCTGGCCCGCATCTCCTGGCGCGATCGCGACGCTTTCGACTTCGGCGGCCGGTCGAACATGAAAAGGTGGCCCGGACCGGCCGCTCGCCAGTAGTCGACCAATCCTTCCTCCACGAGATGCTCGTGGACGGGAACGGTTCGGGCCCACCCATCCTTCGTCATCGGGAAGTGCATCACCCAGCCGACTCCGTCGCCCTCGTGCCAGATGCTCACCTTCTCGAGATGGAGCATCTCTTGTACGCGGGCGCCGGAGTAGGCGCAGATCCAAGGCACCCACCGTCGCCCCGCGGCGGCCTTGGCGAACGTGGGATCCGGCGTGACGGATCGCGCGAGGGTCAGGATCGCCGTTACCTCCGCGCTGCGAAACGTTCGTGCGCGCAGGACGCGCCGCTTCGGCTCCGGCAGCTTGACCCCCCCTGGCCGGGTTATCGGCACGCAGTCGCTTGCCGTCGCGCGTCGTAGCCCAGCCGAGGATTGAGGCGATGGCGACGAGTTCGTTGCGGTTGACGGTTCTCGCCGAGGCGCCGCCGGCGACGCGGGCGTGCGCCCAGTCCCATATGTCGTCCTCGGAGAGCGACCGCACGTCCTTGCCCTTAGTATGCACGTCGAGGCTCGTGACCGCCGGGCCGTACCGCCTCAGCGTGCTGGCGGCGAGGCTCGGGCCGTGCACCTCGCGCCAGCGGTCGAACAGCCTCTGCATGCCCACGCCGCCGCCTCGGGAAGAGCGGGAGGGCGGGGCGGCGGCCTTGACGGGCGGCGGCACGAACGGCGGGAACCGCGACGCATTCTCGTCGGGCGAGTAGTCCCCCTCAGCGTTTCGGATGAGCTTGCGGTCTAGCAGTCGGTAGGCCTGTGCGATTTCCCGGATCAGCCGCAGCCGCGTGGGCGCGTCGACCTCAATGTGCCGCACGCGGCAAAGCTCGTCGGCCTCCGGCCCGAAAAGGTCGCTGATCGCATCGTCGTACGTGACGGCGATGCCGAACTCGTTGAGGTCACGGCTGCGCTCGTAGGCCAGGAGCTGCGGCCCGCGAGGACGGGCTAGGCAGGCGAGAACGAGGCCATCGCGCTCGCCGATGTCGCCGGCGTCATCGTCGCCGTTCTTCCTCCAATAGGCCACGTCGGCTTCGAACTGCCGGGCGGCACGCAGATAGCCCTCCGGCATGTAGTTCGGGTCGTCCTCGAAGGCCTTGACGGTTGCGCGATAACACTCGCCGGCCAAGGCTACGAGTTGCACGTGTGTGAGGGACACGGGGCCGCGACGGAGCGCGTCCCAGTGGCGCGACAAGGCCGACTCGGCCTCGCAGAACCTTGCCTTGGCCAAGGAGGGGTCCTTGGTCCGAAGCGAGACGATCACCTTATCGGAGGGACGGACGGTGACCTGTGCGCCGGCCACGGGAAGGGTCACGACGGTGCCCTTGACCTTGGCGGCGACGTCGCCCGGGACGCGGATGTTGAGGTGATAGACGCCGCTGGCGTTGGTGATGGGGCGGGGCATTCTGAGGGCCATGGGTAAGACCGCTGGGTAAGAGCGGACCCGAACTTCCCTCGACATACCAGCAACTTATTGCCAAACCACCAAGAAAAGGTGGTGCCCTGGAGAGGGAAGCAGATTATTCAGCGTCGCCATGCAGTTATGACAAGGTGCGGGCGAAACAGGGTCCGTTGATCCATAAAAGGTTTTCCGGCGCGCCCCCGGACCTTTCCTGCCGCAAGACTAGCGCCAGATCACGGCGAGTTCGGAAGCGCATCGAACCTTGTGAACCGAATGGAAAATTGCTTGACGAGCGAAACGGCGGAAACTATACCCTAGAGCGTTGCGGTTCGGCTGATCCGATCGCAGCCCTGTCCGATCATCGGACGCACGTTCCACTCTGCCCACCGGGTGCATTGCCGCCAGGGGCCGCGCAACAGCGATTGCGCGTGACCTCGGATGGCTCCCCCATGGGACACCACAGCACCTATACCGATATCGATACCGCCAACGGGCCGCCGCCCGATGGAATGTCCGCGCGCATCGCCGATGACCTGCTCGTCGGCGCCGACGCCATCGCGGACGAGATCGGCGTGCCGCGCCGCCGCGTCTACAACCTGGTGGAAAAGGGGCTTTTGCCCTGTACGCACGAGGGGGCGACCATCGTGGCGTCCCGCTCGCGCATCCGCCAGCACTACGCCCGCTTGCTGGGGGCCGAGTGAGGAGATGGCCCACAAACGGTTAGGGCCGGCATCTCTCGCGAAGATGGCCGGCCCCGGTAACCCGCTTTCCCAGATGGAACGCAGTACCGAATTTAGCGCATCTCTCTCGTTCCGCCAAGACTTGATCGACCCCGCCGTGATCCTCGCGGCGCGCGCCAACGTCGCGCTGTCGACCGCTCGCGTTCACGCCGAGCTGTTCGGGATCGGGGGCGCCTATGGCTGAAGCCGTCCGCCTCACGAACATCGAGCGCGACATGCTCGGCCGGTTTCCGGCCAAAGTCGAGGTCGGACCGTTCCCCGAACTCGACGACGCGGCCCACCACGCGGCCGACACCGTTTTCATTCATGGTCTAAGCCTGCCGCAGGTCGTGCAGGAATTGCTCGTCGAGCGGATCGGCCTCCTCGTCGCCAACGCCGTCGACGAGGCCGCGGCTATCGTTGGCCAGCCTGAAGCGCTCTGGATCAACGGAGCCAAGCGGCAAGCCCTTCAATTCTATTTCGCGCGCCTCCAGGCCTTGTATGGCTTCTCGTCAATCGGGGGAGGGCGCGCATGAACAGCCCCTATCCCCACACCCGAACATCGGCTGGTCTTTCAAAAAACCGAGCCGCGATGGTCGGCGCCGAAGCTTGCTTAAAACTCGGTCCGAACCCGCAGGATTTCAAATTCGAACGCGAGGACTGGACCTCGTTCCGCACCATCGAGGGGCTCCAGCAGAAAGCCGGTGTGGCCCGCGGGCAGTTGCGGCGCCTGGTCCTGAAGGAGCTGGCCGACAACGGCCTGGACGCCGGCGCCGAGGTCACAGTTGGCCGGCTCGCCGGGGGCGGCTACTTCGTCGAGGACAATGGCCCCGGCATCGGCGGATCGCTCGACGACATCGCCCGGATGTTCAGCGTCAACCGGCCAATGGTGTCGTCCAAGCTGGTCCGCCTGCCCACGCGCGGCGCGCTGGGCAACGGCCTGCGAGTGGTAACCGGGGCTGTGCTGGCGTCCAACGGGTCGCTCACCGTGATCACCCGAAACCGGCGAATCGCACTCCGGCCGGAGACGACCGGGACGACGACGGTCGTCGTGGTGACGGATGTCGATCATCCGGTCGGCACCCGAATTGAGATCAGTCTAGGCCACACGATCGAGGCGGACGACTTGGACCTCGCATGGGCCGAAGCCGCCTGTGAGACCGCGGCCGTGGGCACGTCCTACGAAGGCGAAACGTCGCCGCTCTGGTATGATGAGGCGCATTTTCACGAACTCATCCTGGCCAGTGGCAACCGACCTTTACGCGAGTTGATCGCCAAGTTTGACGGTTGCAGCGGCGCCAAAGCCGGGACCATCGTGGCGAATGCCGGGCTCGGCCGGGCTCTATGTTCAAGCATCGACCGGCAACAGGCTGCGCGACTGCTTGAGGTTGCTCGCCAACACGCCCGACCTGTCAAACCGGAAAGGCTCGGCATTGTCGGAGTCGAACTCTTTCCCGATCGCTACTACGCGATCGAGCGTGGCACCGTGTCTATCGGAAGCTCGAGTCCGCGAGCCGAGATCCCGTTCGTGATCGAAAGCTGGGTCGAGAGGTCCGGGTCGAAGTCCGATGCCAGCCTCGTGGTTCTCGTGAACCGAACGCCGATCACACAGGAGATCGATGCTTATCGTTCATCTCAAGCGAAAGACAAGCTCTACCTGATGGGGTGTGAACTTAGCCACTCCATAGACATTCCGGCTAAGGGAACGTTCGCCATATGTTTTAACCTGACGACGCCGTTCTGCGAGATTACGTCCGACGGCAAGGCACCTAATCTTGAGCCCTTTGCCCCCTGGATCGGCGCAGCGATCTCGAAAGCGATTGGGAAGGCACACCGCGCCGCACCGAAGCAAGACGTCAAGGTCACGATCAAGGATGTGGTCCTGGATAACCTGGATGCTGCGGTCGCAAAAACTAGCGGCGATGGTGCGTATGAGTTCAACAGCCGGCAGGTGTTCTATGTTCTTCGCGATCTAGTTCAGAGGGAAACGGGCAAAGAACTGCAGGAACCGACATTCCAGGGTATCATCACCGAATACGAAAGCGAAAACGGCGAGATACCTGGGATGTATAGGGAGCCGCGTGGCAGCCTCTTGCATCCGCACGACGATGCAGGACCGATGCCGCTCGGCACACTGAGCGTCCGCCATTACGGGCGACCAATCTGGACCTTTAACAAGATCCTCTATCTCGAAAAGGAGGGCTTTACCCAAGCGCTGCAGTCCGTCGGCTGGCTGGAACGGCATGACTGCGCAATTCTGTCGAGCAAGGGCTACACGACCCGCGCCGCGCGCGACCTCGTCGACAAGTTGGCTGAGCACGATGAGCCGGTGACGGTGTTTTGCGTCCACGACGCCGACGCCTTCGGCACTATGATATTTCAGACGTTTCAGGAAGCCACGAAGGCGCGCGGCGCCCGCAAGGTCGACATCGTAAACCTCGGTCTCGAACCCGCGGAAGCGCACTTCATGGGGCTTCCTGCGGAAGTCCTGGAGTCGGGGAAGCGGAACAAGCCCGTCGCCGAATACGTGGCGCCTCAGTGGCGGGAATGGCTCCAGACCAACCGCGTCGAGCTGAACGCGATGCCCATGCCCCAGTTCCTCGCGTGGCTGGACGGCAAGATGGCGAAGTTCGGCACCGGCAAACTGATCCCTCCCGAGGACGTGCTCACCGAGAACCTCGCTGTTCGGATCGAGCAGAAGATTCGCGGGGCGGTGCGCGAGCGCATCCTGCGCGAAGCTGGCTTCGAAGATCAGGTCGCCGCCACGCTAGACATGATCGAGAAGCCGACCAGCGGGGACTTGATCAGGGGGATCGAGTTCCTGTTCGAGGAGGAGCAAGAGCGGTCTTGGCGTGACCGGATTGAAGCCGTTGCGACCGACATTACGGTCCGCTGGATGGGAGGCGCGTCGTGAGCGCCGTCTCCTACGCCCGCGCCGCGCTCGACGCAGAATGCGCCACCCTCGCCGCGACCCGCCGTGGCCGGAACGAACAGGCGAACCGCAGCGCGTTTGCCATGGGACAGATCGTCGGGGCCGGGCTGCTTGACCGTGGCGAGGTGCTGAACAGCCTACTCGGCGCCACGACCGCGAACGGCTACGTCGCGCAAGACGGGATCGGGGCCGCGCGCGCCTCTATCCTAAGCGGCTTTTCGAGCGGGCTCCGCAAGCCCCGCGCCGTGCCGGACGGGCGGGACCTGGCCGCCGCACCCGCCCTGTCAAGTGCCCCGCAGCCGGTCCCCGTGCCGGCACTCGTGGACACTGACGACAAGGAGCGCCACGCCGAGCGCGTCGCAAGCGCGAACCGCTTGTGGAACCGCGCCCGTGATGCCCACGGCTCGCTCGCCGAGCGATACATCAACAGTCGCGGCCTCGACCTGCCCGATGGTGCCGACGTGCTGCGCTACTACGCCCGCACTCCCTGGCGTGACGACGACGGCAGCGTGATCTTCGTTCCCGCCATGATCGCGTGCATGCGAGCGATCGACGGTGACGCCATCGTGGCCATTCAGCGGACCGCGCTGCGGCCGGACGGGACGAAGATCGGCCGACGGTACACGGGCGTCGCGGGCGGCGGCGCCGTGAAGCTCGACGCGGACGGCGAGGTCACGATGGGCCTCGCGATCGGAGAGGGCACCGAGACGGTGCTCGCCGCGCGTCAGTTCGGGTTCCGTCCGGCCTGGGCACTCGGTTCGGCCGGGGCAATCGCTGCGTTCCCGGTGCTGGCTGGCATCGAGTGCCTGACACTCTTGACGGAGAACGACGACGCCAGCCGGCGTGCCGTCGAGGCCTGCGCGTCGCGGTGGCATGCAGGCGGCCGTGAAGTGACGATCATCGAACCCACGATCGGCAAGGACCTCAATGACGCGATTCGGGGCGCGGCATGACGGCTCCGATCAGCAACGGCGCGAAGCCGTACATTTCCCGCCTATACGAGCCACCTCCGATGGACGACGACGGCGGCCCATGGCTCGGGCAGGTCGACGCGCCGGTCACCATCAAGGCCACACCGTTCATGTGGCGCGACCCGGCCACGTTCCCGCGGCGGCGCTGGCTCTACGGCTATCATCTCATCCGCAAGTTCATATCGTGCACCGTGGCGCCTGGCGGCGTTGGCAAGTCGTCGCTGGTGTTGGTCGAGGCCGTCGCGATGGCGACGGGACGGCCGCTGCTCGGCATCACGGCGCGCGAACGACCGCTTACGGTGTGGGTCATCAACCTTGAAGATCCGCTCGAGGAGATCGAGCGGCGCGTGATCGCGATATGCCTGCAGTACAGCATTGATCCCGCCGAACTTGAGGGCCGGCTGTTTCTCGACTCAGGCCGACACCTGAAGATGATCGTGGCAGAGACCACGCGCGCTGGCACTCAAATCGCTAAGCCGGTGATCGACGCCCTGACGGCGGAGATCAAGGCCCGCAAGGTTGATGCGCTCGTGGTCGACCCGTTCGTAAAGGCGCACCGCGTTCCTGAGAACGATAATGGCGCGATCGACACGGTTTGCACCGTGTTCGCTGACGTCGCAGACGCCTGCGACTGTGCCATCGATCTCGTGCACCACGTCCGCAAGACCAACGGCGCGGAGGTCACCGTGGAGGATGGCCGCGGCGCGGTTGCCATGCTCAGCGCCGTGCGGTCGGCCCGCGTGCTCAATCCAATGTCGGCCGAGGAAGCCGAGAAGGCCGGCGGCGTAGCGGCGCGCGAGTTCTTCCGAGTGACAAACGGAAAGGCAAACCTCGCGCCTCGGGCTGATAAGTCGGACTGGTTCCGACTGAGATCCGTGTCACTTGGGAACGACAGCGGCGGGCACTTCGACGACAGCGATCACGTCCAGGTGGTCGAGACGTGGGAGTGGCCCGACATGATGGAGACCGTAACCGTGGCTCACCTTCGCGAGACCCAACGGCTCGTGAAGGGCGGCGAGTGGCGCGAAGCGATCCAGTCGAAAGAGCGGTGGGTGGGCGTTGCGGTGGCGCAAGCCATGGGCCTTGATTGGCGGAATAGAGGGCACCGAGCCACTATCAGCACAGCGCTCGCCACTTGGTATGCAACCGGCATGCTGGTGAAGGTGCGGCGCTTCGATAATCATCGCGAGGAACGCACCTTCGTCGAGGTCGGGGAGCCGGCCACGCCATGATTGCCGCAGTTGAAACAGACCACGGCAAACTGACCACGGCACCGCGGCAGCCAGCACCTGCCGCACTCCATCCCTATGGGGAGTGCGGGGTGCGGCACGGCAAAGCGCGGCAGACAAATCGACTGCGGCAAAACTCATCCCTCATGGCAAGACCATGCACGAGGCGGATGGAACCAAGTCGCGCCGGGCCGGTGAGCAACAGACCGCTGCCGCTCCCCAAAATCGGGGAGCGAACGAAGGCCCGGATGGTGACGCCGTGTGGCATCGCTGTTCAGGCAAATACAATTAATCAGAAGTTGCAGTGTTAACCTCTGGGTCCTCCTGAGTTGTACCCACCTGGGGGAAACGCGCAACCCCGATGCATTTCTAGGCGCCGATCAACACAAGGGGAGGTCCGCCACATGGCGACCATTTCAGAGGCTGCAAGACACATTGATCTCGACGAGCGTCGGTTCCGCGAACTTGTTGATGCCGGCACGATCACGCGAGCGCCGCGCGGCGCCTATGAGATTGACCGCGTTCGGACTGAGTACATTCGCAGCCTACGCGAGGTCGCGGCTGGCCGTGCCCGGACGGGCGAGCTTGATCCGCAGCAGGAGAAGGCTCGCAAGGATAAGGAATACGCCGATCATCTCGCCATGCGGAACGCCGTTGCTCGGGGCGATCAAGTTTTGGTGGAGGATGTCGTAAAAGCGTTGACGGACGAGCTTGCCATCATCCGCTCGCGGTTGCTGGCGATCCCCGGCAAGCTAGGTGGAAGATTGAAGCCGGATGATCGCCAGGCCATTGAGACAGAAATCTATGAGGCGCTGTCTGAACTGAGCAGTGTCGACAGCCCAGATCAGGTTAAAGATTACGCGACCGGGCGGAAACCTAACCAGGGGAGAATGGGTAAGTGAGCTTCGACGATCGCACGATTACCGCCGATTTGATTGCCCGCGCTCTGCGGGGAGACCAATGGGCGCTTGAACAATTCCCGCCTGGACGGCGTGCCGCGCTCATGCGGACCAGGGAGCGCATTTGTGCTGTGCCGGACCTCGTCGCTGAGAAGATGGCCGCTGCCGCCGAAGACGAGCGCGAGGCGATATGGACCACGGCCATGGAAGAGGCGCTGGTGGAGCTTGATCCCCGGCCTACGGAACACAATTGAGCATGCCCACCGATCCTGTCCTCACCCGCCTCGTTGCCGAGGCCGAGCGCGCGACGGCTGCCCTCCGAGCTTATGTCGAAGGCGAAACGGTCGACCCCGAGTCCGACCTCGTGCCGCTGAAAACCGCGGCCGACGCATGGCGGATCACGGACGGCGCGGCGTTGATGCGGGTCCGCCGCGATCCGATGCTTGGTGTAAAACGCTTCGGCCGATGGTTCGTCCGCCGCTCGGCGCTTGCCTGTTAGGTTAGGGCGGCCGTTCCGTTAGAATGTGTTAGGTTTGCGGTAGTGACGCCACGTCCACCACGTCTTATTATGCTGATAGCGGGGCACCTTTGACGGCGACACGGCCCGTCGAAAAGCAGCAACCGGACCTCCGAGCCCCGCTGGGTAAGGGTTACTCAGCCAATCGGTCAAGGTTCGGGCGGTCGTGACTGTTTGCGAGGGTCCATGGGTCTGTTGGGCAAGTTCACGATGCTGAGGGCCGAAACCTCGGCACTCGACGCGATCGATGCGGAGGTGGCCCGCCTGGAAGCGGCCTGCGCCGCGGCCGACGCCGAGGCGCTTCGCCTTGAGAGCCTCCGGCCCGACGTGCTCTTGACCGGCACGGAAGGCGAGTTGCGACAGCATGACGAAGCCGCCGGCCGATGCCGCCGCGAGGTTGAACAGGCAACGGCCCGGCTCGACGCCTTGGCCCACGAGCGCGCCGCGCGCGAAAGCCTCGACTCCGAGCAGCGCGACATGGCCGAGCGCCAGGCGCGACATGAAGCCGGCGTGAAGGCCCAAGCCGAGGAACGCCGCCTGTTGCGGGCGTACGAGCCCGCCGCCGCTAAGCTGGCCGATATCCTGCGGGGCATCGCCACCGCTCGCGAGACCATGGACCGGGCGAACGCTGATCTTCCCGAAGATGCAAAGCAGCTGGAAACAGCCGAGCCGTCCAACGCCGTCGCGGCGGTGCCGGAACAGCGATTTGGACTGACCGAGATGTGGTTCGCGGCCACGGGCGAACCTCTCGGCCCGTCCCGCCCGTCCGGTATAGCGGGCGCCTTTAAGCGTGCGGTGCGAGGTTTCGGCTACGGCTCGCCGATCCCCGGCACCGGCCGCCCTGGTCAGCCGCATCAACCGTTCCTGTCCCGCGTCGCCCTCCCGCGTTCGGCCGATCTTTCGGACGGGTACCACTGGCGGGGCAGCGAGGCCCGCCCCAAGCCCCTGACGGCCGATCAGGAAGCAATCCTTCGTTATCATGGAATTTTGCAATGAGCACTGACCCGCTTCACCATTACCCCCGTTCTGAGATCGCGGCCGGTGCCGCGCATTTCCGCCACGTCCGCGACGGCACGGTGGCGAGCCGCAAGGAGGTCAAGCGCTTCGCCCGCGAGGACGAGGACGAGGCACGCGAAAGCATCGGCGCCGAGTTGGACGCGGTGATCGCCGACACGCGGACGGCCCTGGGACGCGCCGCCGGGCAGCGTGGGGCCGAAGACAACTTGGAGAGCCGGAAAATCGTCCAGGCGCAGTTGCCGATGCAGTATCGCGCCCTGGGCCGGGTGCTGTGAGCGACGCCCCGCCGCCCGCCGCCGCACTGCCCGTCCCGGCGCCCAAGCCCGCCGTCTCCGGGCCTAAGCCGTCACAGAAGCTAACGGATGATCCCGGCGACGCGAGTCCGCACGGGCACGACGCCGAGGTGTTCGAGCCCGTGCCGCAGGTCATCTTCGCGTCGACCGTGGTGTTGCCATGAGCGAGCCGCAGCGCATCCAGCCCATCACTGTCACGCTCGACTTGTGGCAGCTCGAGGAGATCGAAGCGCAACGCTTCGTGGCCGCGCCCGAACCCGCCACGCCGTCCGATCCCGTGCCGCGACGCCACGACTCGGCGCGCGCCGCATGGTCCCGCTACGCGCGGCCGAGCCGCTCCGTGTCGAGGAAGGTTCGACCATGAACGACAAGGACCGGATAGTACAGGTCGCGCTTGCGCTCTGCCAACTCGACGACCGCGAGCCCCAAGGCGTGCATTTCGGGGCCGCCGTTTGCGAGGCCGTGCGGCTCGTCGCGGCTTTCGAAATGTTGGAGCGAATGCGCGAGCCCACGCCGGCTCCGCCCAGGCCCGGCAAGCGCAATAGGGCACCGCAGCCCCTCGCGACCGAACACTGACGATGCCAAACCCCAATGAGGTCGCCACGCTCACAACCGGTGGCGAGACGTTCTCCAACTGGAAAACCGTCATGGTCCGGCGCGACTTCGGCGCCCCCTCGTCGGAGTTTTCATTCTCCAGTGTCGAGCCTGGCTCGGCGGGCAAAGGGTGGGCTGGGATGCGGTTCAAGCCCTTCGACCCCGTGCAAGTGAAGCTGGCCGGTATCCAGGTCATCGAAGGGAGCGTAACAACACGATCAACATCGATGGATGCCCAAGGTCATGAGATCATGATCCAGGGTAGATCCAGGGTCTGCAGCATCGTCGACTCGTCCGTTCCTATCAAGCCGGGCACTTTCTCCGGCCAGACTTACGAGCAGGTCGCGCGCGGTCTTCTCGCCCCTCATGGCATCGGCCTCGTGGTGAGGAACCCGCCGCCGATCTTCACGAAGCCGTTCAAGAGCTTGGTGCCGCAGTACGGGGAAACCTTCGAGGAGATGCTGGGCCGCATGGCCGCGATGCGAGGTGTCTTCCATGTGGACGACGCCCAGGGCAACCTCGTGGTCGGCCAAGGCAACCCGAGCGCCGCTCCGGTCGCGACGTTGCAGGAAGGCGTGAACATCAAGTCAATCTCGTGCCGGCTCGATAATCAGAATGCGTGGAGCGTCATGTCCACCATTGGCCAGAATGTCGGCGACGACTATAATCATCCGCCGCGCGACTATTCAGGAAGTTCGGTGGACGCGACCGTGCCGGACACCCGCAAGAAGATCATGATGGCGCCGCATCCCGGAGACTCCGACGAGATGACGGCGCACACCAATCACGCCCGCGCCGTCGCGACGTGGAACATCGTCCAATGCACCATCATCGTCCAAGGGTGGCTGCGGCCGGACAGCAAGTTGTGGGATACGTGCGACAATGTGTCGGTGAAGTCGCCATCCGCTTTCCCCAATGAGGACGGGTTTCAGACGCTTGGAATACAGTCCGTCACCTTCTCACAGGACAACGACAACGGCACGACGACGACATTGACCTGCGTCCTGCCGAACGCGTTGGCGAGCGTCCAGGCTTTGAACCCGCAGCCCAGCGGGAACGCCGATCCTACGTCAGGTAGCGCGCTCGGCACCGCAAAGCCGGACCCGTCCGACACCGACTGAAAGACTTGCCATGTCCGAAGAGAGATTACGCTTAATTGCAGAGTTCCGCGACAATGCCAGTCGCGGCGTGAAGCAACTTGGCAAGAACCTTGGCGAAGTGCGCGAAACGCCGGGCATGACCTCCGCAGCCCGCTGGATGAAGGGCTTTGAGCTGAACGCGAAGGCCATACAGCAGGCCGGGGCCGACGCGGGATCCGTGATGGGCGCGCTTGGCGTCGGTGGCCTGGCTCTGTCCGGGGGCATCGCGGCGGCCGTCAAGAGCTTCAAGGACCTCGCCGAACAAACCTCGGCTTTGCAATCCATCTCGCGTGAGACCGGGATTGCGGTCACACAGATCAACGTTTTTCGGAACGCAGCCAAGGACCTTCACGTCGATCCTGAGAAGATGACCGCTGGGCTTCAGTACCTTACTGGCCAGCTTGAGCAGGCGCGGCGCGGCATCGGCGATCTGGCCGGAACCCTCAATGCGTTTGATCCAGAGTTTGCTCGCAAGATTGAGAACGAGGATGCAACCGCAGCCGCAAAGGATGTATTTGCAAAGCTGGCAGGTATTCCCGACGCTTACGTGAAGGCGGGCCGAAGCCTTGCAGACGGCATCCAGGCTCAGAAGCAGTGGACTGAGAAACTTCTCGGCGATGCTGGCCTCAATCGTCTGGTCGAGCAAGGTCCGAATGCGCTGAACGCTGCCCTAGCCGCCGCCGCGAAGAACACGCCCGTCGTTACACAGGCAATGATCGACGCGGCGGAAGCCCTGCACAAGTCGGTCGATGAACTAGATCGGGCTATAGACAAGATACAAACGAAGGCGGCCCCAACGATCTTCAAGGGGATGAGTGACATCGTCGGGGAGTTCAATACGACGATCGACAACCTTGAACGATTTCAGGCGTGGGTCGAGAAAGCCAGGGCGGACCCCGGCAAGGCCATGTCGGCCGCGGACGACCAATCCGTGATGGTAAAACGATGGGGCTATCAAAAAAGGTATATCACCGGCGAGGGCGACTTCGCGGCCGCGCATGATGGCGGCGAGGCGCAACACCGTCTTGACGCCTATACGGCAGAGCGCGCCGGCCTCGCCGGCAAGACCGACAACACTTCCGTGGCCCGCGGCGAGGAGCTGGACATCGCCATCAACCGCATGAAGCGGGCGGTCGACGAGTTCGCGACCGCAACGGCCAAGGCGGCGCCGAAGCTGCCCACCCACGACGCCCCGAACCGGACGGCAATGCCCTGCGGAGACTGGATGGGAAGAGCGGCACCCCGCCTGCTCCCGTCCCGCCGGCTATCGCTCCCCAACCCGTGCCGTCCAGCGATCCGTCGACCCTTAACAAGCTCCGCGATGCCATGAAAGCCGGGGTCCAGCCCGCGCCTATCGTCCTGCCCCCTACGCTTCAGCCCGTTCCGGTGGCCCCTGTCCCCCATCCCGTGTCGCGCGCGCCGGCACCTATGGTGGTGGCACCCGCCTCTCCCCCGCAGCCGGTGCCTCGCCCAGCGCCCCCGCCCATCCCTCAACCAACCCCGCGTCCCGCACCTCCGCCTATCCAACAGCCCGATCCTGCAATGCAGGGTCTGTTTCAGCTCAACGCCTGTCATGGTGAGGAACGCCCCTCGCTTCTTCAGCGCACCGCCTACCACGATGGCGATGAAGACGGCGGCGAGCGACGCGGCAGCATGGGTTCGCTCACGGCCGAGTTCCGCGAGGTTATTTCGTCCGGCACCAAGGCCGGCGTGATGGCGGCGTTCCGCGAGCTGACGCAAGAACGCGACATGGAAACGACCACCGGCGGTCGTGGTCGCGGCGGGATCATGAATGCCTCATTCGAGGTGGGTGGCGGCGGTAGTGCTGGTGCTGGTGCTCGTGGTGCTGGCGGCACCAGCGGTGGATCCGGCGGCGCTTACGGTGGTGGTCCTGCGGGACATCGGGCACCGAGCCTGCGCTACAACCGGCCACACGAGAACGCGCCGTTCAAGCCGACTGACGACGGCGCGGTGCCGACAGGCGCCCATACGCCGCTGAAAGACCTTATCGCCCAGCACGAGACGGGCGGGACCGGTGCGGCCGGCTATGGCACGGCTTACGGCCACGCCGAACAGCCGGGCAGCAAGATGCACGCGCTGGCACCGCCGAAGCCTCTTACCGATATGTCCCTCTCCGAGGTGCTGGCCTACCAGCGCGAGATGAAGCCCAAGGCCGGGTCACCCGCCTTCCCGGTCGGCCGGGCTCAGTGGACGGAAAGCACGTTGCGCGGGCTGACCCGCGGCATGGACCCGAACACGAAGTTCACACCAGAACTGCAGGAAAAGCTGTTCGATCGTTCCATTGCGGGGCGCATGGGACAGGGTGCGCAAGGTTTCCGCAACGAGTGGGATAGCCTGCGTGGGGTGCAGTCCGGCGAGATCGAGGCGGCGGTCGAGGGGCATCGAAAGGCGATGGCTCAGGCAGCGGCATCGGCGCCGAAGCCTGCCCTGCATGCCGGTGACGGCAAGATGCCCGCGTGGATGGATGGCAAGTCCCAGCGCGAGCTGGCCGGCGTCAACAAGGGGCTTGCCGGAGACCTCCTCGCCGCATCCGAGGCCACGGGCCAGCACTTCCGCGTTCTTCAGGGCCTTCGCACCCAGGCCGAAGCCAATCACAACGCCGCGACGGGGCGTGGCGTCCGCAATTCGCAGCACCTCTATGGCGCCGCAGCCGACATCCGCTTGACCGATGACAAGGGCCGCGACCTCGACCGGAACGACCCGTCCTGGAACCGCTACGCGCAAGCCTACGAGGCTCACTCACGGGCGTCAGGCGGGCAAGGCCGATGGCTGGGTCATGTCCCCGGCTGGTCTTGGGATCGCGCCCACTTCGACCAGGGTATCGGCTACGGCGAGCACCATGCGCGCGACCCCTTCGGCGTGCATGGCCCCACGAAGGACGACGTGGCGCAGGGCAACAAGGAGATCTTCAAGTCGCCCGACAATCCGTTTTTGGCAAAGGCTCACGATCAACTCGCGGGCAAGAGTGCCGATGCCTTATCGGCAGCCCACCGTCTGATGAAGTGGGCCGACAAGGCCAGCAAAGCGGATGATCCCGACGGCACGCCGATTACCACGGTCGACCGCCGCGATCCAAGGTTCGCGCCCTATCCCGAACCGCCCCGCAAGAGCCTGCTCGACGAGGCCAACAAGGCTGGGCTCGGCGCCACGACGATCAAGCACGAGGGTGGGGCCAGCCTGGAGGTGCGTTTCAAGAACGCGCCGGCCCCGATCCAGGGCACGCGGGTTCGGACGCACGGGATGATCGAGGCCGTGAACCTTAGACGGGGCGGGCTGACGCCGGAGGCGGTGTGACGCCCGCGTGGCTGCCGGAGGTCGTTAACCTTTCCTCAACCATATCGGCCGAAGGTGAAGCCTTCCTCCCAGACTTTCGGGCCGTCCTTCGGGGCGGCCCTTTTTCGTCCGGCGAGGCCGCGCCCTGGACCCGCTTCGTCGGTCGCGGCATGATGGGCCATGCGCCATAGCCGAACCGCCATCTTAGCCGCCGCGGCGCTCGCTCTCGCGGGCTGCGCCATCGGGCGCGTTCACAGCGGATGAGGTGGTATTATCTTCTAGGCTGCGTATATCCGAGGCCCACCGTAGGAGGAGCGTAGGCGTTCTTTACGTCGAATAGAATATGACTTGCCAACTCCTGAACATTGCCTTGATGGCTGGTTTTATTATAAACAGAGACGCTCTTTTCCAATGTGACCACAAAGTGAAAAGGTTTCAGCGCTATACTTCTTGTTTCTTTTTGCCGCAAAGTGCAGTCAAAAACGATTGCTCTAGGTAGGTTTTCATAGGATATCGGTTTGCGATCAACCTCAAACGGCTCGCCGGTTATTTCTTGAAGAGAGACAGCTATTCTACTCACAAATGCGTCTATATCGGCAACTCGTGAAACGAAGATCTGCTCTACCGTCTCGCGCGATGCGCGGTAGGCAACCCAGCGCGGGGTCAGTTCCTCCTTAAACTTGGATAGAACGTCATCAACCATTTTCTACTCCTTCGCCCGGAACCTGACGCTTAGAAAGCAGCAGCGGGAGACAATTCCCATAACTCGGGTTGATCACGGCACTCCGTTTGCTCGCATCGCCTCACACTGTGGTATGAGTTCGTCAAAGCTGGCCTTGTGCTTTTTCAGCGCAGCGAGGAACTTCGCCGTGGATACCTCCGGTGCCTCACCAATCCTGCGGATCTGATTGCCAGCTTCAAGGTATTTGATCTGCTCAACGAGCATCTCGCGGTGCTCCCGGAAGTCGGAAATCATCTTATCCAATTCCATCGTCAGTTCGCCATCTCAGGATCGTCGCCGGCCGGCAGATAGCCGAGGCCGGTGAGCCAGTCCTTCAGCGCCAGACGGATCGCTTCGGGCCGTGATGGGCGCGGCTCGGGCTGGGCGGCGATCCAGGCGTCCAGAGCGGCGACGTCCTCCGGCCGGAACATCGAGTTGATTTGCACGCCCCGGCCGATTGCCGGTCGACCAAGCTTCTTTTTGTCTAGATTTTTCACTTGACCAACCATGACATAAAGTCTAGATCAAAACGTGTCGGGCCGCAACGGTGTTCGAAGCACCGCGCGGCCCTAACCACCTCGGACCCTGGAGTCACGACGATGGCTATCGACGCCCATAGCACAACCGCGCCCGCCGATCACCGGGCCTTATTACGAACCCGCGGCGCGCCCCGCCGCGTCCTGGGCAAAAGGGGAATACTTTCGCAAGTTGCGAAAGTAACACCCGATTTGCCGCCGTCCTTCATCGATGCCGTCTCCGTCCCCACGCCGGCCCTCACGACCGAAACAGTCGCGATGCTGGACGCGATCCCGCCATTGGCGCTTCACGGTGAAGCGCGCATGACGCGCCACCATGGCGCGCCAATATGCTCCGTAGCCGACTTGCCATGCGGCGTGGCGAGTGACGTGCGCCATGGTGGCGCGGGTGAAGTTTGCGCCACCGTGGCGCAAACTGCGGTGGCCGACCTCGCCCGAGCCCTCCACATGCGCCGTGCCCTGGAAGGTGCCCTCGACCACGGAACGGCGATGCTGGCCGCCCTGGGGCTTCCCAGGCTCATGGAGCACGGATTCGTGCCGCTCGACCCCGCCGCGATCGCCGACGCGCTCGACACTGCCATCGCCACCCTCGACGCCCTGGACGCGCCGGGCGCGGACCTCGAGGACGACGGCGACGACGAACCCTGGCTCGGGTGGATCGATGGCAAGCCGGTCCTGTCCGACAGCCACGACGACCGTGAAGCCGAAGACGATGATGAGCCGATCCTCGGCGCGCCCGAGCGGCATCCCGCCCGCGACCCATGGACTTCGGGTCGGAACAGCACGGGTCGCCAGACACATTGGAGCGACGGCCGCAACGATTCCGCAAACGACGGCGAGGCCGAAGCCGGCTACGACCTGCCCGAGGGTGATGACGAGCTCTGCGGTTCAGGCGATGTAGACCTGGAGGCTTGGCTCGGCGCGCCCGAGAACCACGACCAAGCGCCCGATCAAGAGCATTGGGCGCAAGGTGGCTGCTCGAATTACTCCGACGTCGAGTTCGGTGAGGACGAGAGCCAAACCGACAAGGGCCTGCCCTTCGATGCCCGGCAGGCCAACGAAACGGCGGCACGGGAAGCCGGCAGGCAGGCCGAGGCCATGCGGCGGAGGAAGGACCGTCGCGCTACCGGAGCGCGTGACCCGGAGGAGGTCCAGTTCGGCAGCCTTCGCCTAATCGACGGCGGGACCGTGCACGAGATGTGGGCAGCTTACGCCTGACATCCCGGCCCGTCCGCATCGCGCGGTCTGGCCTATCTGCACGGCGCGCAAATAACGGTTGCCAGCGCCGATCCTATCTGTGTATGTAACGGATAGGAGCGAGCGGAATGGCATTCATCAGCGATTTGGTGGCGACGATCGCCGAGGTCGAGGACATGCCCGAGAGCACGGTCGGCCTTGTCGCTCGGTACGCCCGCGAAGCTGGTTTCCTGTCGCAAGGGGCTCGCGGTCGGAACGCGCCTCACGCGACCGTTCGGGATTGTGCCAACCTTCTCATTGCCGTGAACGCGATGGGAAACCGCTTGAAGGACGTGCCGCAAATCATCGACACGTTCCGCCAAATGGTTCTCAAGGTGAAGCTACATTCCCTCTCCGACCTTTTCGACTTCCTCCACAAAGATGACCTTCCATTCGGTGACGCCTTAGAGGCGGTATTGTGCATGTTCGTGGATGGTACCGCCCAGAGCTACTATGTCCGAGGTCTATCCTCCATCTTCGAGCCCACAGAGTTCGGCTGGGAGAATGTCGAGGGTAGTGAGACCCCACCGACCGACGAGGAAAAGTTAGAATGGTTCAACTCGGCCGATTTCAGCGGGGGGCTTGTCCAAGTCGCATTCCAGCAACCGAGTTTCGCCGTTCGCATCATCCAAAACAAGCTACGGCGTACGGACGATAAAGGCCAGTCCGAGGCCGTCTTTCTGCCAACGGTCGAAGCCTACGGCACGGGCCTGCTCGCGAACCCCAAGGGAGACCGCCTCCAGGAGACTACCATTGGCCACCGCACCCTCGCCGCGGTCGCGGCATTGTTAAGGTGAGGGAACCTCAGATGGCCCGCCGCTCCGCCCTCGTGACCCAGGCCGACGTTTCGCGTGCGATCCGGGCCACGAAGGCGGCCGGATTGACCATCGTCCGCGTGGTGGCGCGCCCGGACGGCGTGGCGATCGAGACGGCCGACGCCATGGCGATCCCGGTGGCCGAGCCTCGCAAGCGGATCGTTCTCTGATGCCCCGTCCCCGTCCGCCGTACCTGCACCGCGAGACGACCCGTCACGGACAGGTCGTGTGGACGGTGCGGCGGGACCACGGCGCCCGCATCCGCCTTCGGGCCGAATACGGCACGGCCACATTCTGGGAGGAGTACCGCGCCGCGCTCTCCGGCGTCTCGCCATCCGGAAAAGCGGGCACGCCGAAGGCCAGCACCCTGGCGTGGGGGATCGACCGCTACCGCCAAAGCTCGGCCTGGGCGGCCCTCGCGCCTGCCACCCGCAAGCAGCGGGAGAACATCTATCGCGCCATCGTCGCAACAGCAGGCGGCGAGCGCCTGGCCGACATCGACGACGAGACGATCCGTGAGGGTAGGGAACGCCGTGCCGCGACGCCTCACTCGGCCAACAACTTCCTCAAGGCTATGCGCGGCCTGTTCGCCTGGGCGGTCGAACATAAACACGTCACCACCGACCCGACGAAGGGCGTCACGCTGCTCAAGGGGCGCAACGACGAGGTCGGCTTCCACACCTGGACCGAGGAGGAGGTCGCGCGCTTCGAGACGCGGTGGTCGCTCGGTACGCGCGAGCGACTGGCCTTCGACCTGCTACTGTACACCGGCCTTCGGCGCGGCGACGCCGTCACGCTGGGGCGCCAGCACGTCCGCGACGGAGTGTTGATGCTGCGAACGGAAAAGACCGGCGAGGAGGTCGTGCTTCCGATCCTGCCGGCCCTCGCGCGCTCGATCGAGGCCACCTCGACGGGCGACCTCGCTTTCCTCGTCACCGAGCGCGGCACGCCGTTCGTGAAGGAGAGCTTCGGCAACTGGTTCGGCGAGGTGAGCCGCAAAGCCGGGTGTCCCGGCTCGGCGCACGGGCTGCGCAAAGCGGGCGCGACGCGCGCGGCCGAGAACGGCGCGACAGACCGGCAACTCATGGCCTTGTTCGGGTGGAAGGACGCCAAGATGGCGAGCCACTACACCCGCAAGGCCGACAGGCGACGCCTAGCCGCGGACGCGGCAAAGCTGCTCAGTTCCGAACAGCCAGGGAACGGGAACGCCCGCACCTTCGGGTCAGGTACGGGCGCCGGACCGATAAAGTCAACGAAATCAGGAGTTTAAAATATGCGCGGTGCCCTGGAGAGGACTCGAACCTCCACGGTGTTACCCACTGGTACCTGAAACCAGCGCGTCTACCAATTCCGCCACCAGGGCCTCGGGAGGCTTCTACGGGCGCCGCAGTCCGGCTGTCAACCTGCCGTGCCGGCCGTCGCTCGGGGCGGGGCACGGTCGGGCGAAAGGGCCGATGGAGCCCGATCGTCCCGTTCAGGACCGTCAGCACCCTCGCGCCACCGCCCCGACCATGGCCGTCACACTGTCGACGGCCTCATCCGACAAGCCTGCCCATAACGGGAGCCGAACGAGGCGGGCGCTGAGGTCCTCGGTCACCGGCAAGGCGCCGTTCTGGCGGGCGTAGCGGCGGCCCGCCGGGGCGTCGTGCAGCGGCACGTAGTGGAACACGGTCCCGATGCCGGCCGCCTTCGTGCGTCGCAACAGTTCACCCCGCTTCTCGACGCTGGGCATCAGCACATAATAGATGTGGGCATTGGCGGAACAGATCTGCGGCACCGTGGGCCGCACCAGGAGGCCGTCGTGCTCCAGTGCCGCGAGTTCCCGATGGTAGCGGCTCCAGATCCGGTGCCGTGCCTCCTGGATGGCGTCGACCTGCTCCAATTGCGCCAGCAGGAAGGCCGCGTTGAGTTCGCTCGGCAGATAGGAGGAACCCACGTCGACCCAGGTATACTTGTCCACCCGCCCTTGCAGGAACTTGGTCCGGTTGGTGCCTTTCTCGCGCAGGATATGGGCGCGTTCGACGAAGCGCTCGTCGTTGATCAGCAGCGCTCCGCCTTCGCCCGAGATCACGTTCTTGGTCTCGTGGAAGCTCACGGCGCCGAGATGGGCGATGCTGCCCAAGGGGCGGCCGTCGTAGCGGGCCGCGATGCCCTGCGCCGCATCCTCGAGCACGAGGAGCCCGTGCCGGTCGGCGATCGCCATGATCTCGTCCATGGCGCAGCCGACCCCGGCGTAATGGACGACGAAGATCGCCTTGGTGCGCGGCGTGATGGCAGCCTCGATCAGGCGTTCGTCGATGTTCAGCGTGTCGGGTCGGATGTCCACGAAGACCGGCACGGCGCCGCGCAGCACCGCCGCGTTCGCCGTGGAGACGAAGGTGAAGGACGGCATGATCACCTCGTCGCCCGGCCGGAGGTCGAACAGCAGGGCGGCCATTTCCATGGCGGCCGTGCAACTGTGGGTCAGCAGGGCCTGGCGGCAGCCGATCGCGGCTTCGAGCCAGGCGTTGCAGCGCCGGGTGAAAGGGCCGTCGCCACTGAGATGCCGGTTCGACACCGCCTCGGCGAGGTAGAGCAACTCGTTCCCGTGCGGCAGGGGGACGTTGAACGGGACGGCCGGGCTCGGCGACGCATTCGCCCGTTGTTGGCCTTCTGTCGACTCTGATGACACGGCGTGATGGTCCCACCGGATGGATTGACGGCCGAAAGCCTTAGACCGGTTTGCCGCCCGCTTCCACCCGCCGGGTTCGGACGCGGCGCTTCGCCACCCGTGCGAAGCAGCCACCGTGCAAAGCACGAGGGAGCGCCCCCGCTCGACCTTGCCCGTGTCACGCTCGCCGTCGCGCAGCCCGATGGACGTTCGGCGGACGAAATCGCAGCCCGACCAGGCGGTCTTAACCAAACATTAACCGTTTCCGTGAACCATGTTTCATCGAAGTTGCCGAGCCGTCGAGAAACCACCATGCAGCGCAGCACGATCCTGATCGTGGAAGACGACCCGCTGCTGCGGGCCGACACCATGGCGACGCTGGAAGACGCCGGCCTTCAAGTGATCGACAAGGCCGACGCCGACGAGGCTCTAGGCTTCCTGCTCGAAAATTCCACCGATGTCGCGGCCGTGTTCACCGACATCCATATGCCGGGCCATTCCGACGGGGTTCATCTGGCCGAAGTCATCACGCGCCACTGGCCCCATATCGGGGTCATCGTCACGTCGGGCGCCCTGCGGCCCCAGCGCGGCCTGCCGGCGCGCGTGCATTTCATGCCCAAGCCCTGGCGCGCCGCCGATGTCGTCGAGGCCATGCAGCACCTCGTCGAAGCCGCTTGAGCCCGCGACGGCCAGCGAGGGCTCCCGGGGCCGGGAGGCCGCTATACAGGGCTGCCGCATGCCACTAGAACCCGAGGCGTCCTCGGGGGAGAGCAGCATGTCCGGACCGGAACTCGCGACCAGCGGACAGGTGACCGTCCTCGGCGGCTCGGGCTTTCTCGGGCGGCACGTGGTCCGGGCGCTCGCCACGGCCGGGTTCCGGGTGGTGGCCGGGTGCCGCCGCCCCGATCTCGCCAATTACCTGATGCCGCTCGGCCGCGTCGGGCAGATCCAGCCCGTGCAGACCAACGTCCGCTACCCCGCTTCGCTCGCGGCGGCGCTCCGCCATGCCGAGGTGGCGGTCAATCTCGTCGGCATCCTGAGCGAAAGCGGGAGCCAGACCTTCGAGGCCGTGCACGTGTCGGGGGCTCGGGCCATGGCCCGGGCGGCGCGCGAAGCCGGGGTCAGGCGCTTCGTGCAGGTCTCGGCCATCGGGGCCGATGCCGCGTCGGAATCGCTCTACGGGCGCTCCAAGGCACGGGCCGAAGACGCGGTCCGCGAGGTCTATCCCGACGCCGTGATCCTGCGGCCGTCGATCGTATTCGGCCCCGAGGACGAGTTCTTCAACCGCTTCGCCGCCATGGCGCGCCTCTCCCCCGTGCTGCCGCTCATCGGCGGCGGTCATACCCGGTTCCAGCCGGTCTTCGTCGGCGACGTGGCGGCCGCGGTCGCCAAGGCGGCGTCCGGGGAAGCGCGGGACGGCATCGCATACGAACTCGGCGGCCCGGCCGTCAGGACGTTCAGGGAACTCCTCGAATTCATCTGCAGCACGACGCAGCGACGCCGCGGCTTCGTGCCGGTGCCGTTCGGACTGATGCGATATCCGGCCGCCGCGACCGAGACGGCCGAGAGGCTGATGATGGGCCTCTTCCCCAAGATGCTGCTGATGACGCGGGACCAGCTGACGATGCTGCAGAGCGACAATGTGGTCTCGGTGGCGGCCAAAGCCGAAGGGCGCACGCTGGAAGGCCTCGGCATCGAGCCGCGATCGATCGAGTCCATCGTGCCGACCTACCTGTACCGTTTCCGCAAGCACGGCCAGTTCGACCGCGCCGCTTGAGACGTTGCCGCGTCCGCTCCGGCGGCCCGGCGCATCAGTCCGGAGCATCCGCACGCCACCCGGCACGAGACGCCGGCTCCCGCGTCTCTGTCCGGTGATTCCGAAGCGCGCGTTGAGCCTCGGCGATCTCCGGCAGCCGCTTGAACACCCGTACCATGAAGGCCGTGGCGAACAGCGGCGTCACGAGGTTGAGCACCGGGACCGCCACCACGGCCGCGATGACGAGCCCGGCCAGGAAGATGCGGCCGGAATGACGTCGGCGCAGCGCCGCGGCGCCCGCGGCCGGCAGGTGCCGCAACGCCACGAACTCGTAATATTGCCGCCCCAGCAGATAGGCGTTGGCGCCGATGAACGCGACCGCATTGATGCCGGGCACGAGCAGCAGCACCAGGGCCAGGATCGTCACGCCGAGCGACAGCACCCCGAACCGAACCGACAGCGCGAGGGCCGCCACGATCCGCAGGGGACGTCCGGGGGATAGGCCCGGGGCGAGGTCACGCTCGACGTGCTCGGCGAGATCGTCGATGAAGAACCCTGCCACCAGCGACGACACCGGGGCGACGAGGAACACCGAGCCCACGATGAAGCCGAGACCGGCCAGGATCGCCACGAAAGACGACAGCCACGGATAGGGCAGGGCGACCAGGGCCAGGAGCCCGCGGTCGAGCAGCGCCACCAGGGCGACCAGGATGAGCAGCGTGAAGCCCAGCACCTTGCCGAGCGCCGAGCGGAATGGAGGAGTCAGGATCTCGCGGAAGGCCGCCAGGGCGTCGCCGATCATCATGCCGTGCGGTCCGTCCCGATCTGCCCCGACAGCACAGGTCCTGGCCAGCACGTCTCCCAAGCCGCGGCAGGGCGACGGTTCATGCGCGATAAAGCATGTCTAACAGCATCGTTCGAATTGACCGGAACTTGCGGTCCGGGATGTCGTTTCGATGACATGACAGATTTTCACACCTCATGGACAGGCAAGACCGTCGTGATCGTCGAGGATGAGTTCCTCGTGCGTGACTTGGCGGTGTGTGAACTCGAGGACAATGGCTTCACGGTGGTCGAGTTCGACTCCGCCGACGCTGCCCTGCCATATCTGCGCCTGCATGGCGGCGACGCAGCCCTGATCCTCACGGACGTGCAGATGCCGGGCAGCATGAACGGGCTCGAGCTCGTCGATGTCCTGAGCCGCCTCTGGCCCGACGTTCCGGTTCTGATCACCTCGGGCGGTCCCCTCGTTGACCCGCGCAAACTGCCGGCCTGCGCGGCTTTCCTGAGCAAGCCGTGGCGCCCGGACGAGATGGTGGCTCGCATCAGCGGAATGCTGGCCACCGCGCATTGAGGCTGGCGCATGTCATGCTGGTGCTGAGGGCGCCGGCAACGGGCATGGGGCGCGCCCTATGCCGCCAGACTCGTCTCGACGAGCGTGACCCAGTAGTCGATCCCGAACGGGATTACGGCGTCATCGAAGTCGTAGCCCGGGTGGTGGAGGTTGGCGCTGGCGCCGTTGCCGATGAAGACGAAGGCGCCGGGCCGGGCCTCCAGCATGTAGGCGAAGTCCTCGGCTCCCATCACAGGAGGCGCGGCGCCGTCCACCATGCCGGCCCCGGCCACTGTGCCGGCGACCCGTTCGGCGAACCTCGCCTGTTCGGGGTGGTTGCGGGTGACCGGATAGCCGCGCCCATACCGCACGATGGCGGTGGCGCCATGGGCGGCCGCCACGCTCTCGGCGATGCCCCGCAGCCGCGCTTCCGCCAGATCCCGCATCTCGGGCGTGAGCGTCCGCGTCGTGCCGGCGAGCTTCGCGGTCTGCGGGATCGCGTTCTGGGCCGAGCCGGCCTGGAACATCGTGACCGACACCACGCAGGACTCGAGCGGGTCGACGTTGCGGGCCACGATACTCTGAGCGAGCGTCACGATATGGGCGCCGACCAGCACCGGGTCGACGGTCTGATGAGGGGCCGCCGCATGGCCCCCGCGGCCCTCGATCTCGATCTCGAAACGATCCGCGGCCGCCATGATGGGGCCGGGGCGAAGCGCGAACCGGCCGACGTCGAGCCCCGGCAAGTTGTGCATGCCGTAGATCTCGTCGATGGCGAACCGCGTCATGAGCCCATCGCCGATCATGGCCCTCGCGCCTGCGCCGCCTTCCTCGGCGGGTTGGAAGACGCAGACGGCCGTACCGGCGAAGTCGCGCCGCTCGCACAGCGTCTTCGCGGCACCGAGCAGCATGGCGGTGTGGCCATCGTGGCCGCAGGCGTGCATCTTGCCGGGGTTCCGCGACGTATAGGACAGGTTGGTCTCTTCGGTGATCGGCAGGGCGTCCATGTCGGCCCGCAGGCCCAGTGTCCGCCCCGACGCCTTGCCCCGGATCACGCCGACGACGCCGGTGCGGCCGACGCCGGTCGCGACCTCGTCGCAGCCGAAAGCCCGGAGCCGCTCCGCGACGAGCCCCGCGGTCCGGTGCACGTCATAGAGCGTCTCCGGATGCTGGTGGATATCGCGTCGCCAGGCACTCGCCTCGGTGGCGATGCTGTCTTGGTTCGGCATGAGCGGTCCCCGGGTTCGGTCGGCGATGGGCAGGAGACGCCGCTGCGACACGCCCGTCAACCGCGCCGGACGCGGCCGGGGCGCGTCACAGCGGCTTGCGCATGAAGACACGGCACAGGCCCTTCTCCTCGGCCCGATGCGTCTCGACGAAGCCGAGACGGCGGTAGCGCGCGATGTTCTCGACCATCATCTCGTGCGTGTAGAGCCTGATGGCCACGCAACCAGCCGCGCGGGCCATGTCCTCGGCGAAACGCATCAACAGGCCGCCATGCCCGCGACCTTGCCGGTCGGGATGGACCGCCACGTTGTCGAGCAGCATCGTGGCCTCTTCTTGCAGCAGCACGACGAAGCCGCAGACGCCTCCCTGGTCGAGCACGTGGACGCGTCCGGCCGACACCAGGGCGGCGTAGTCGTCGAGCATCGGCCCCGGCTCGCGGCCGATCCGAGCCACGTAGGGCCTGTAGGCGCCGTCGACGATCGCCGCGATGGCCGGTAGGTCGTCCGCCCGGGCCGTCCGGATGGCGGCGCTCGAAGGCGGGGCCGCGCTCATGCGGCCGCGCGCTGGTAGTCCTTGATGTCCGAGAAGGTCACTAGCGGCCAGCGCTCCTGCTCGTAACGCAGGGTGAAGGCCGAGGAGGCGAGGAACACCGGGGAGCCGTCGAGGTCGACGGCCGTGGATGACGGATAGGCGTCGAGGAACTTGCGCAATTCGAGCGGCTCGGCCGTCACCCAGCGGGCGATCTCGAAGCGGCTCGACTCGAAGGACACCGGCAGGCCGTATTCGTTCTGCAATCGCTCCACCAGCACATCGAGCTGCAACGCCCCGACCACGCCCACGATGGCGGGGGAGCCGTCATAGGGCACGAAGCTCTGGACGACGCCTTCCTCGGCCATCTGCTGGAGGGCCTCGCGCAGCTTCTTGGCCTTCATGGCGTCGTTGAGCTTCACGCGGCGCAGGATCTCGGGCGCGAAGCTCGGCACGCCGCGGAACACGAGGTCCTCGCCCTCGGTCAGCGTGTCGCCGATCCGTAAGGTGCCGTGGTTGGGAATGCCGACGACATCGCCCGCATAGGCCTGCTCGGCCAGCGCCCGCTCCTGGGCGAAGAAGAACTGCGGCGCATTCAGCGCCATCTGCTTGCCGGTCCGCACGAGCTTGGCCTTCATGCCGCGGGTCAAGCGGCCGGACGACACCCGCATGAAGGCGATGCGGTCGCGGTGGTTGGGATCCATGTTGGCCTGGATCTTGAAAACGAATCCGCTCATCTTCGCCTCGTGGGCGTCGACGTAGCGGCTTTCGGCCTGCAGGCCCCTGGGGGGCGGCGCAAAATCGGCCAAGGCGGCGATCAGGTCGGCGACCCCGAAGGTGCGCAGCGCCGAGCCGAAGAACACCGGCGTGAGGTGGCCTTCGAGGAAGGCCTGCCGGTCGAAAGGCTTGCAGGCGTCGCGCGCCAGTTCGATCTCGTCGAGCGCGGCTTCCGCCTCGGCGTCGTTCTCGGGCAGCATGGCGCGGATCAGCGGATCGCGCGGGCCCTCCACGGGCAGCATCGGGGCTTCGACGTCGGAGTCGAGCTTGCGCACCATGGTGCGCGCGAGGTCGTAGGTCCCGGCGAAGGCGCGGCCGCGGCCGATTGGCCAGGTGACGGGCGCGGTGTCGAGCGCCAGCACCTTCTCGATCTCGTCGAGCAGATCGAAGGAATCGCGCGTTTCCCGGTCCATCTTGTTCACGAAGGTGACGATGGGGATGTCGCGCAGCCGGCAGACCTCGAAGAGCTTGCGGGTACGGCTCTCGATGCCGCGTGCCGCGTCGATCACCATCACGGCCGAATCGACCGCCGACAAGGTCCGGTATGTGTCCTCCGAAAAGTCCTCGTGACCCGGCGTGTCGAGCAGGTTGAACACGCAGCCGGCATGTTCGAACGTCATCACCGAGGTCACCACCGAGATGCCGCGTTCGCGCTCGATGCCCATCCAGTCCGAGCGCGTCTGGCGCCGGTTGGCCTTGGCCCGGACCTCGCCGGCCAGCTGAATCGCGCCACCGAACAGCAGCAGCTTCTCGGTCAGGGTCGTCTTGCCCGCATCCGGATGCGAGATGATGGCGAAGGTACGCCGGCGCGCGACCGGGTCCTCGGACGTGGACGGTATGGACATGATCGGCGTGAGATAGAGGGTTCCCGGGCGCAACGCAAAGCCTGCCGCGACGCAGCTTCCGGGCGGAAGGTCTTCCGGATCAGGTCGCGAGCGCTTCAGTTCGGCCTCGACGGCGGCGCGGCGCGAGGAACGGGGGCCGAGCGAGCGACGCTCTCCATCGGCTCGTCTGTCGCGAATTCCGGCCCGTCGGTCGCAATCTCCGAAGGCCGCCGGAATGCGACATACAGGCTGAGGAAGTGGAAGCGGTCAGGCCGGGCGCCCCGTGGCGCCCGACCGTCGACTATCCACCGTCCGGAAGGGTCGTCAGGCCGCTCGGCGAACGAGCCGGATGATCAACAGCAGGATCACGGCGCCGATCACGGCATCGATGATGGCCGCGATATAGCCGCCCCCGAGATTGATGCCGATCGTGGGCAGGATGTAACCCGCGATGATGGCACCGACGATCCCGACCACGATGTCGCCGATGAGGCCGAAACCGCCGCCCTGGATCAGCAGGCCCGCCAGCCAGCCGGCGATGCCGCCTACGATGATCCATGTGATGATCGATGCGCCGTCGATTGGCATTGTAAACTCCTGAAAACGAGAACCCCAGCCGTTCCCGGCTGCGGTGGAAATGACCGCCGCGTTCAAAGGTTCCGCTCAAGCCTGAGTTGGGTCCGAACTCTTCCGCTCGCGGCGGCAGCGATCGGAGCAGTACCTCACCTCGTTCCACACGCGTTCCCACTTCTTGCGCCAGGCGAAAGGCCGGCCGCAACGGGCGCAGGTCTTCGAGGGCAGGTCGGCTTTCTTGCGCATCGGTCGAGGCCCGGGCTGCGAGGTCACCGACGCTTGTCGCGGGGCACCCCCGCGCTTCGTGGCGCGGTCAGGCGATGATGTCCGGCGTCATCTGGTCTTCGAGGAAGGACAGGCGATCGCGCAGCACGAGCTTGCGCTTCTTGAACCGTTGGACCTGGAGCTGGTCCACGCGCCCGAGATGCAGGAGCGCCTCGATCGCGACATCGAGGTCGCGGTGCTCCTCCCGCAGGCGATCGATCTCGACCCGGAATGACGCGCGTTCATCGTCGGTCAAGTCCCTCGCCATCACCGATCCGCCCCCATGCAACCCGCCCCATTATCGCCCCGAGTCGTCTCCACCCGCAAGGCAAAGGCTCGGGCGGCCGACCGGGACTCGGGCGTGGACGGCCGGCCGGACAGGATCGCGGCGCTGCGGTGCAACTCACGGCCTATCGGGCCGTTGACGGGTCGGGCCGTGAGGGCAGTTCGTCCGGATCGCTTGGCGAGGCGTGGGCGGCGGGAACGATAGCAGTCGGTCGCCGGGCTGATCTCTGCCGTCGAGGAGCGGGTGCATGCCGCAGGATCATTACGACGTCATCATCGTCGGCAGCGGACCCGGGGGCGGTGCGATGGCGCATCGGCTCGCCGCCACCGGCAAGCGGATCCTGATCCTCGAGCGCGGTCCCTACCTGCCGCGGGAACGCGACAACTGGGACGCCAAGGCCGTGTTCGTCGATGGCAAGTACCAGGTGGATGAGACCTGGTACGGCAAGGACGGATCCACCTTCGCCCCCGGACTGCACCGCTTCGTCGGCGGGAATTCCAAGGTCTATGGCGCGGCTTTGCTTCGCCTGCGCGAGGGCGACTTCGGCGAGATCCGGCACCCCGACGGTCTCTCGCCGGCCTGGCCTCTGGGATACGACGTCTTCGAGCCCTATTATGCCCAGGCCGAGAGGCTGTTCCACGTGCATGGCAAGGCCGGCGAGGATCCGAACGAGCCGCGCCGCTCCGGCCAGTATCCCTATCGGCCCGTCTCGCACGAGCCGCTGATCCGGGAACTCAGCGACCAATGGGCCGCGATGGGTCTGCACCCGTTCCACCTGCCGCTCGGCATCATGCTCGACGAGAAGGACGGCAGAGCCACCCCGACCAGCATCTGCATCCGCTGCGATGCGTTCGACGGCTTTCCCTGCCTGCTCAACGGCAAGGCCGACGCCCAGGTGGTCTGCATCGATCCCACCCTGGCGCGCTACAGCAACGTGTCGCTGCTGACGGAGGCCTATGCGGCCCGGCTCGAGACGGCGGCCGACGGCAAAAGCGTGAGATACGTCCACGTCGACCGCGACGGGCGTAAGGAGCGCTATTCCGCCGACGTTTTCGTGGTCGCCTGCGGGGCGCTGAGTTCTGCGCAACTCATGCTGCGATCCTCCGGGCCGGGCCACGACAATGGTCTCGCCAACGGGTCCGATCAGGTCGGCCGCAACTATATGCGGCATAACCAATCCGTGCTGATGGCCTTCCTGAAGAAACCCAACACGACCGTGTTCCAAAAGACGCTGGCCTGCAGCGATTTCTATTTCAAGTCCGACGATTGGGACTTCCCGCTCGGCCTCATCCAGATGTGCGCCACGACCCACGGCGACCAATTGCGCGGCGAGGAGGTGCCCCACTGGATGAACGACTGGCTGCCCCAGATGCCGTTCGACGCGGTCGCCAATCACGCGCTCGACTTCTGGCTGTCGAGCGAGGACCTGCCACGTCCCGAAAACCGGATCTATTACGACGGCGACCGCACAAGGCTGGACTTGACCGAGTCCAATATGGAGGCCCACCATCGCCTGACCAAGAAGCTCGAAGAGATCATGAAACGCTGCGGCGCGGCGCCTTTCCTGATGGAGCGTAACCTCTATCTGGGCAAGGACGTTCCCATCGGCGGCACGGCGCACCAGGCCGGCACGATGAGGTTCGGGACCGACCCGCGCAGCTCCGTGCTCGACACGAACTGCAAGGCGCACGAACTCGACAACCTCTATGCCACGGACGCGGGCTTCTTCCCGTCGATCGGCGCCGTCAATCCCACCCTGACCATCATCGCCAATGCCTTGCGGGTGGCCGACCACCTGAGGGAACGCCTCGGCGCCGCCGACAAGCCGGTGAACGAGCCGGCTCAGGGCAACAGCTACGTGCTGGCCGGCAGGGCTCCGGAACTGGAGCCGGTCTAGAACCGGCCCCGCGACATCGACCCGACCAGCGAGGGGGCATGCCCGACGACTTCGAGGTGATCGACAAGCGCTTCAAGAGTTTCGTCCTGCCCAATGCCCCGCTCGAGAAGCTCGGCGAGGGTTTCGGATGGCTCGAGGGTCCGGTGTGGTTCGCCGATCAGCAGACGCTGCTGGTCAGCGACATTCCGAACAACCGCGTCATGCGGTGGACGCGCTCGGGCGGTGTCTCGGTGTTCCGCGACCCGAGCGACTTCGAGAACGGCCACTACCGGGACATGCAGGGACGGCTGGTGTCCTGCTCGCATCACGGGCGCATCACCCGGACCGAACTCGACGGCCGTGTCGGGGTGCTGGTGGACCGCTACGATGGCAAGAGGCTGAACTCGCCCAACGATCTCGTAGTAAAGTCGGATGGCACCATCTGGTTCGGCGATCCGCCCTACGGCATCAACACGGATTACGAAGGCGGCAAGCGCGAGCCGGAACTCCCCGCCAACCTGTACCGCTTCGATCCTCGAGACGGCAGCCTCACGGTCGTGGCGGACGACTTCCAAGGCCCCAACGGCCTCGCCTTTTCGCCCGACGAGACGCTGCTCTACGTGGCCGAGACCGGCCACCAGTTCGACGCACCGCCGAACCAGTCCATTCGCCGGTTCGATGTCGTCGAGGAGGGAACCCGGCTGCGGAACGGTCGGGAGTTCCACAAGATCGAGCCGGGCTATTGCGACGGCTTCCGGCTCGACGAGGACGGTAACCTGTGGAGCAGCGCCGCCGATGGCGTCCATTGCATCGCCCCGTCGGGCGACCTGCTCGGGCTCATCAAGGTACCGTTCACGGTATCGAACCTCGTGTTCGGCGGGCGCAACCGGGCGCAGCTCTTCATCTGCGCGTCGCACACGCTCTACGCCATCTACACCAACACGCGCGGAGCACAGCGGCCATGACGCCGGACGGCACCGGTGCGGCGGCCCTTCGCGCGCGGCGCATCCTGCGGCTCGACTTCACGGTGGCGGATTTCGCGCCCACGCGGCGCTTCTACGAGGCGCTGGGGTTCGGGGTTCTGGGACGCGCCGCGCTGGACGAGGCCGAGATGGCGTCGCTCGGCCTTGCGGGATCGCGGGCCGAGCGGCTCGGCATGCGGCTCGGCCGTCAGGTGGTCGGGTTCGTGCGGTTCGATCCGCCCGGCCGGGCCTATCCGGCCGGCAGCACGTCGACCGACCTGTGGTTCCAGCATATCGCGATCGCGGTGTCGGATATGGCCGAGGCCCATCGGCGCGCCATGGCGGCCGGCGCGAGGCCGATCACTCAGGGTGGGCCGCAGACGCTGCCGGCCAATACCGGGGGCGTCACGGCCTTCAAGTTCCGCGACCCCGACGGGCATCCGCTCGAACTGCTGTTCTTCCCCGCCGGCACGGGTGCCGCCCCTTGGCACGAGCCCGGCGTCGGCTCGCCCTTCCTCGGCATCGACCATACCGCGATCGCGGTCGGCCACACGGCCGAGGTCCAGGCCTTCTACGAGGGGCTCGGCCTCGCGCCGGGTGCCGGCTCTCATAACCGCGGGCTCGGGCAGGAGCGCCTCGACGATGTCGCGGCGGTCCGGGTCGAGGTCGTGCCGATGACCTTGCCGCAACAGCCGCCGCATGTCGAACTGCTCGGCTACGAGGTCGGCCGCCGCCGCCCCATGCCGCCGGAAACGCGGGCCGACGACATCTGGTCCACGCGCGGATCTGGATCGAGGTGGACTCGCTCGACGAGGCGGCTGCGGCCCGGGCCACAGTGTTCAGGGACGGCACGCGGGCGCTCCACATGAGCGATCCGGACGGCCATGCGGTCGTGCTGGCGGAGCGCAACGCTTTTCCTGAGCAACGATGAGCCCGAACGCAAGGAGAAGGGCGAGGGCGTCGGGTGTCGGCGTCGAGGTCCGCTCCCGGCGTCCCGGTTGATGGATGGACGCCACCATTGGGACTCGTGGAGGTTCGCTGCCGCATCATGAAGGATGGACCCGATCTCGCGGGGTTGTCCCTGCTGGGTTCCGACATCGCTGCCGCCCACACCATCGTCGCACGCCCTCGGACTGGGCCTGAGCTTCGGCTCCATGTTGCCTTGGTACACTCAGCCACAGTATACTTCCACGCCAAGTCGAACGTCGGGGTGTCACGAATGCGTTTCGGATCTGGTGTGCTCGCTGTCCTGCTCGGTTTGCAGGCCACCTCCGTCCTGGCGGCCGACTGCGCGTTCCAGCCATTCAGCACGGTGCCGGGCGCCGATGTCTCGCTGCAGTGGACCGCGAGAAGTGGACGACCGTGCGAACTTCTGCTGAGGGTCGGGAACGGTATAGGGGCCACCAGCATGCTGGTGGCGCAGCAAGCCGCGAACGGCACGGCCGCGACCCCCACCTTGTCCAGCATCCGATACGTGTCGCGGCCCGGTTTCGTCGGGCGGGACCGCTTCGTCATCGAGAGAACCGCGGAATCCATGGCCCGCCGCGTGATCCGTGGCACCGCTCACTGGACAATCGACGTGAACGTCGTGCCTTGAATCGCTGTAGTTTACCCGGCAATGCGACTGTTTCAGGCCATCCGGCTCAACCCTGCCGCAGCAACCTCGCCGGAGACGGTCGATCGACCGAGCCCGAGCTGGTTGACCTCCCTCCGTTGATGACAGGCCGGCCTACACGAGCTTGAGTGCGGCCGGCACCTTGTCGGCGTCAATTGACTGGCCCGGACCACAGGCCGGCGCTGGGCCAGGGCATCCTCAACCGCGGCACCACGCAGATCGGTCCTCGAAGCCGGCGACGAGGGAATCCTGGCTCCGGCCGCTCGGACCGGCGACGCAGGCTTAGGGCATCCAGGAAATGACTGCTTCGGAAACCCGTGGCACTCGACCAAGCCATGGCGTAACGAGAGGACACGGGTCCCGTGGGATCCCTTCCATCCGGCGTCCCCGGGCGTTGGCGCTCGACACGACGAGGAGCGACACGATGACGGACCTGGTGTGGGACTCGCCCGCGGTGGTGAAGTGGAGTCCCGAAATGACCACCGAGCAGATCGGCGCCAGCGGCGACGACGCCGAGGCGCGCAGCTTCCCGACGCTGGCGGCGGCGGTGCGCTTCGTGATGGAGGAGCTCGAGCCGACCCCACGCATGAACGTCGGGGTGTATCCCGAACGGGGCAGCGCGCTCATCAACCTCGCCTATATCGAGCAGGCCTATCGCTCCGGGCCCCATACGGTCGACGAGCCCGGCGGCGCCGCCTGATCCGGAGCGCCAAGCGTTTTCCGCCGTGAGCCTCGGCACGCCGTTCCCGCCTCAGAGCGGGAAGCGGCCCCGCGTCAGGTAGTCGATCAGCGTCATCCCGAACAGGATGGCGACCCAGCAGAAGCCCAGCACCGAGTAGAGCCGGATCAGCGGCGGCTCCTTGACGATCTCCATCGAGAATAGCAGCACGATGACGATCATCGCGAGCAGCACCAGGATTTCGAGGATCCAGACCTCCGCGAAAGGCCTCCAAACGCCGAACATCACGTTGGTGGCGAGCAGCAGCAAGAGGCCGACGAAACAGCGGACCGGCAGGTCCATGCGCTTCAGGAGGTCGCGCCTTTGCGCATCGGTCAGGAGTTTCCCGTCCATCGCCTCACCTCCCGATGACGTAGAGCACGGGGAACACGATGATCCAGATCAGGTCGATGAAGTGCCAGTAGAGGCCGAACACCTCGATCCGGTTCTGGTGCCGTGACAGGTAGCCCGGGGCTCGGGCCTGCAGGGCGAGGCCCGTCAGGAGCGACACGCCGGTGATCAGGTGGAACCCGTGCAGCCCCGTGGTGACCCAATAGAGATTGACGAAGAGCGTCGATTGCTTGTCGCCGGCGAGCTCGAAGGGCTCGTTGAGGAACGGCGCCATGTGCTCCTGGATGTCGGCGTACCACTCGTAACCCTTGAGCAGCAGGAACAGCGTGCCGAGCGCTGCCGTCGCATACATGGAATAGACCGTCATGCGCTGCAGGCCGAGCCGCGACGATTCGATCGCGGCCGACATGGTGAGGCTGGAGACGATCAGCACGCCCGTGTTGGTGGCGCCGATCCAGAACTTGAGGTGCGCCACGGCCTCGTGGACCGACTCCGGGTACTGAACCCGCAGGACGATCGCCACCAGGAACAGCCCCGAGAAGAGCAGAAGCTCGGTGACCAGCCAGGCCCACATGCCCAGGATCCCGGCGTGGCGCTGCTGGTCCTCGGTGTTGAACTGCTCGATGACTTCGATGCCGACGCCCTCGGCGAGAGCCTCGCTCACGACTCGGGCGCCCTGTGGGCGTAGTCGTAGGCCTCGAAATCCACGACCGGTGGCTTCGCGAAGTTGTGGAGCGGCGGCGGCGATGTCGTCATCCATTCCAGGCCCTTGGCGTCCCAAGGATTGTCCGGAGCCTTCTTGCCGTACCACAGCGAGTAGATCAGGTAGATCATGGGGAACACATAGGCGACGGCCAGGATGGTGGCGCCGGCCGACGACAGGATGTTGAGCAGCTGGAACTCCGCCGGGTAGACGTGATAGCGCCGCGGCATCCCGAGATAGCCGAGGATGAACTGCGGGAAGAAGGTCACGTTGAAGCCGATGAAGATCAGGAAGGCCGAAACCCGGCCAAAGGCCTCGTTGTACATGCGGCCCGTGAACTTGGGCCACCAATAGTGCAGCCCGCCCAGGAAGGCCAGCATGGTGCCGCCCACCATGATGTAGTGGAAGTGGGCCACGACGAAATAGGTGTCGTGCACGTGCTCGTCGATCGCCAGCGTGGCGAGGAACAGCCCCGTCAACCCGCCCAGAACGAAGAGCCCGATATAGCCCATCGCGTAGAGCATGGGGGTGTCGAGCCTGAGGGCGCCCTTATGGATCGTGGCGGTCCAGTTATAGACCTTCACGGCCGACGGCACCGCCACCGCGAAGCTCAGGAACGAGAAGGTCACGCTGGCATATTCGCTCTGGCCGTTCACGAACATGTGGTGACCCCAGACGAAGAAGGTGATCGAGGCCAGCGCGATCGTCGCATAGGCGATGAACTTGTAGCCGAAGATCCGCTTCTGCGAGAAGGCCGGCACGATCTCGCTGATGACGCCCATGCCGGGCAGCACCATGATGTAGACGGCCGGGTGCGAGTAGAACCAGAACAGGTGCTCGAACAGCACGGGGTCGCCGCCGAGCTTCGGGTCGAACACGCCGATTGCGAAGGTCCGCTCCATGACGAGCAGGATCAACGCCACCGTGATGACCGGGGTGGCGAGCAGGAAGATCAGGCTCGTCGCATACATGGTCCAGACGAAGATCGGCATGCGGAACCAGGTCATGCCCGGAGCCCGCATGGTATGGACCGTGACGACGAAGTTCAGCCCGGTCAGGATCGACGAGAAGCCCACGATGATGACGCCGACCAGGGCCAGCGACACGTAGCTGTTGGAATAGGTGGTCGAGAAAGGGGCGTAGAAGGTCCAGCCCGTGTCGATGCCGCCGAACAGCACCGCCAGCAGGGCGAAGATCGATCCGCCCATGAAGACGTACCAACTCGTCGTGTTGAGCCGCGGGAAGGCCAGGTCCTTGGTGCCGATCATGATGGGCAGCAGGAAGTTGCCGAACGTGGCCGGGATCGACGGGATGAGGAAGAACCACACCATCACGACGCCGTGGATGGTGAAGAGCTTGTTGTAGGTGTCGTTGGTGAAGATCGAGCCGTCCGGCACCACCAGGGCCAGACGCACCAGCCCGGCCGCGACCGAGCCGATGATGAAGAATGCCGTGATGGCGATGAGGTACAGGATGCCGATGCGCTTGTGGTCGGTCGTGAAGAACCACGACTTCAGCGTATGGGTGATGTGGAGATAGTCTTGGGGACTGTCGATGGTGCCGTGCGGCACATGCGAGTCACGGCGCGCTGCGTATGTCATCGGCATTCCCCGTCCTGAGGCCCGTGGCCTTGATATAGGCGACCAGCCTCAGCAGGTCGTCTTCGGCAACCACGCCCTTGAAGCTCGGCATCAGCTGCTTGTAGCCGGCGATGAGATTGTCGTTCGGATTGAGGATCTTGTCCCGGATGTAGCTGTCGTCCGCCACGATCGTCCTGCCGTCCTCGAGCGGCACCGGCCGCCCGTAGAGGCCCACCAGCGAGGGAGCCCGCACCGTGGACCGGCCCTGGTGGCAGCCGGAACAGCCATAGGACGAGAACAGGGCTTCTCCGGCGGACGCCAGCGTCGTGGCGGAGCCCGACCGCCCGAGCCAGTTCTGGTAGTCGGACGAGTCCATGATGGTGATGGAGCCGCCCATCACCGAATGATCGGTGCCGCAATATTCCGAGCAGAACAGGTGGTAGACGCCGGGTTTGTCGGCCTTGAACCACATGTCGGTATAGCGATCCGGGATGACGTCCATCTGGATGCGCAGGGCCGGGACGTAGAGCGCGTGGATCACGTCTTGCGAGATCATGTGCAGCACGACATCCTGCCCGACCGGCACATGGAGATCGTTGATCTCCGACTGGCCGCCCGGATGCTGGTATTTCCACATCCACTGGCGACCGATGACGTCGACCTGCAGCGCGCCCGCCGGCAGCGTCTTGTGATCGATGAACATCCGCGCGCCCCAGAAGAAGAAGAACAGGGTCAGCACGAAAGGGCCGATCATCCAGGTCATCTCGATGGCGGAACTGCGGGCCTCGCTGTGCTGACGGTTGGCCTTCACGCCCTGGCGGTACTTGAACGCGAAATAGGTGATGGCGAGGAAGATCGGCACGGTGAGCAACAGCGTCAGCACCGTGAAGGCCAGGATCAGGTGATCGGCCTCGACGGCGCTGGCGGAGGCCGCAGGCGGCCAGATCGCGAGGGGGTTGGCGGCGCCGTTCATGCTCGGGGATCCTCGCGCGTCACGGCTTCGGTGCCGGCGTCGCCGCACCCGCCGACGTCGGAGCAGCGGGGGGTGCGACCGGCGGGATCGGATCCGACGGGAGCGGAGCGGGCTCCACCGGATCCAGCGGCCGGCCGATCACCAGCGCCTGAGCCCTGGCGATCGGTATGCGGGCCGTCCGGTGTGTCGGGTCGGACCAGGCGTAATATTCCAGCAGCTCGGACTCGCGCTTCTTCTCGGTGGCGATATCGTGCAGCGGATGGTCCTGGAGACGAGGGCCGGGCGGCACGATCACGGCCGATTGCTGGGCAGTCAGCGGTGGCGTCCGGCTGTCCGCGCGATGGTAGTGCCCCACCATGTAGAACAATCCCGAGACCGACCCGGCGATGATGGCGACGCTGAACACCATGACGCGTGCGAGATAACCGGCCCGTGTATCCTTGACCTCGTAGCCGAGCTTCTCGGATTCGGCATCGACCGGCAGGTGGTCTTCCCGGTCGTCCGCCTCGGCGCTGCCCCCGGCATCCGTGCCCTCGATCGGTTTCGGGGCGGGCGGCGGCCAATATTGCGTGCGCGGCGGCGGTTCCGCGGCCCGCGGCGCCTGCGTGACGTTCGAGGGCATGACCTCGGGCCGCGGCGGGGCGGCGGCCGTCGGCTCACGGGCGGCCTCGACTCCGCCTCGTCGCCTGACGCCGAAGATCACGCTGCCGAGCGCCATCAGGGCGCCGCCGAGAGCCGCCTGATGCCACGGTTTCGGTTCAGGCGGAGCCATGTCCGACCCTCCCCTGGTTGGCCGATGGCTCGCCCAGCATCATGACGGCGCCGATGCCGGTCCCGGCCGCCCCGGCGAGGCCGAGAACGTCCGCGAGCGTCAGGGTGAAACTGGACCGGAAGGCCGGCGTCACCAGCCACAGCATCTCGAACCCATGCATCACGAGGAGCGCCGCCGCCACCCAGGCCAGGAGCCCGGCATGGCGCGCGAAGCCGCGCGGCAGAAGGGCCAGGAGCGCCAGGGCGCAGAGGATGCCGGCCGAATATTCGGCCACGAGTCCGAGGCCGGCGGCACGGTGCTGGTACCAGATCACCTCCCTGGGCAGATTGGCCGACCACACGACGAGGTATTGCGTGAAGACCAGAAACCCCCAGTTGGCCAGCAGCACCGCGATCGCGGTCGACACCTGCTGGGTCGCGCGAGGATCGCGAGGGTCGGCCGAGAGGCCGCGCACGGCCCGGGGCCGACGGCCGGAGACTGCCAGGGTGACGGCGAGCGAGACCGCGATGCTGCTCCAGGCCGAGATGAGGAGAAGCCCGAAGGCCGACGAGTTGAAGCTCGGCTCCACCGACTGTGCCCAGTCGATGGCCGCCAGTGTGCCCATCACGAAATGCAGCCCGAGTCCTCCCGCCGCCAGCAACGGCCGCCGGGTGTCGATGGCGCCGGATCCGGGCCGATGGGAGAACACGAAGGACAGCGCCGTCCACGCCAGCAGCAAGACGACCGCCCGGACCACGAAGAAGACCGGCGTCATCCACCATCCGGGCAGGCCGTCCTTGGGGGCCGAGAGTGCCGGATAGAGCCCATGGATCCGCAGCAGCACCGGAATGGCCAGCAATGCGGCGAGCGGCATGACGGCGACGAGGCGGCGCAGCATGACGACCAGGAGCGTCTCCGGGACGTCGAGCAGTTCGCATCCCATCACGACCGGCAACGCGCCGAGCGGCAAGGCCAGGACGAACAGCCAGGCGCCGAGATAGGACGGCATCACGGTGACGCCGAAAAGCCCGAGCAGAAGGCTGGCCCCGAAGCCGACCGCCCCGATGCCGAGGGCCACGAGAGTCGGGCGGCTCATGCCGTGGTTCACTTGGCGGCCTCCAGAAGCGCGCGGTCATCGTCCGGAAGGTTTGCCGGCTTGGCATCCTGGCTCTGCTGCAAGGCCCGCACATAGGCCACGACGGCCCAGCGATCCTTCGATTTGACGCGGTCGGCGTAGCTGTACATCACGCCGTGGCCATTCGTGATGACGTCGTAGATGTAGGTCGCCTTGGCCTGTTCGAGCCGCGGCAGCCACAACGGCGGGGGCTCCGGGAAGCCGCGCTGCACGATCATGCCTTTGCCATCGCCGGACTGGCCGTGGCACGGCGAGCAGAAGATGTTGAACTCGTCGCGACCGCGCGCCACCAGCGACGCCGTGATGACGGCGGGCTGCGGCGCCGGCTCGTTCGGGGCGTCACGCGCCACGGTACCGGCCACGGGCTCGCGCATCGACGACTTGTTGGCGAAGAACGGGCTCTCGTCCCACTGCCTGGCCTTGTCCTGCGCCACCATGTTGGCGCGGTCGCAGCCGGCGAGGAGCAGCGCCGGCAGGACGTAGCCGATGAGGACGCGTCGCAGCGCGCCGAAACGCGACGGGACCCTCAACGCGGCACCCGCGTGACCCGGAGCGGCGGCTCGTCGAGCCGGTCCAGCGCCGATTCGATCGCGTCGAAGTCGAGCGGGCCGTCACGTTCGGCCACGGTCAGGAAGTAGCGGTCCTGGGTCACGCGCGTGAAGCCCGGGATGTTGAAGGCCGGGTGGTTGAGGCGCGGCAGGCGATTCAGGAACAGCATCGAGAGATACACCACGAGCGCGCCGGTCATGAGCGAGAAGGAGGCGCTCGGCACCACGAAGGCGGGCCAAGAGACGAGCGGCCGGCCGCCGATGTTGAACACGTAATCATAGGCGGTGGCGTAGATGCACATGCCCATCATGGCGGCGAAGCCGAGCAGCACCGCACCGACCGCGATCAGCGACATCGATGAGGAGCCGAGCTCCAGGGCCTCCCCCATGCCCCGGATCGGCACCGGCGAATGGGCATCGAGCCGGCCGAGGCCTGTGCGGCCGAGCGCCTTCACGCTGGCCAGCAACGCGTCGCTGCTGTCGAATTCCGCCGCGACCGCGAAAACCGGCGCCTCGGCCTCCGTGTCCTCATCCGGCGACATGGTCGGCCCTCCCGCTCGCAATGGCCTCTCCCGCAGCCCTCCCGCGCGTGCCGTCGCGCGGCCCTGCGATACCGCGCCCTCCGGCGCCGAGCAGGCTCAACCGGCGTACTTCGACGATCGACACCACGGGCAGGTAGCGCAGCGCCAGGAGCGCCAGAGTGAAGAACAGGCCCACCGAACCCAGGAAGGTCGCGATCCCCCAGATGTCGCTGCTGAAAGGGTGCGCCGCGGAGGGCAGGAAATCGTGCTGCAGCGTCGTGACGATCACCATGAAATGGTCGCCGAACACGCCGCTCGACACGGCGGTGCCGACCAGGAAGATCATCAGGGCGGAGCGTCGCGCGGCCCGGAACCAGAACACATGGACTGGCAGCAGCGCCAGAATGACCATGTCCCAGAACGCCCAGGCGTGGGAGCCGACCAGGCGTCGGCCCATCACGGCCGTCTCGAAACTGTCGTTGCCCAGCAGGGTCGAGAAGAACTCGGCCCCGTAGCAGTAGAGATTGACCAGGCCCAGCACCAGCAGCAGCACCGCCATCACCTTCAGATGCGCGTCCGTGATCATGCCATCGAGGCGGAAGATCCAGCGCAGCACCACCGCGGCGGCCGCCATGAAGGCGACGCCGGAGAAGATGGCGGTCGCCACATAGGCGAAGGGCAGCAGCGGATCGTGCCAGCCCGGCTCGACCGTGCCCGCGAACATCACGGCGGCCCCGGTCTGCAGCGAGAAGACCAGGAGCACGCCCGTCACGGCCACGATGCGGTAGGCCTGCAGCCAGCGGTCCCAATGACGCGCGGAACCTCGCCAGCCGAGCGCGAAGATGCCGTACAGATAAGCCCGGTACTTGCCGCGCCCCGTCTCGCGCCAGCGCTCGATCGCGCGGTCGCGCAAGGTCGCCAGGTCCGGCAGAAGCCCGAGAGTCCAAAAGGTCAGTGCGATCATCAGATAGCTGATGATGTCGATGGCGTCCCAGTAGAGCGGGCTGCGGAACTGCGGCCACAGCAGGAAGGTGTTCGGATAGGGCAGGTTCCAGTAGAAGTACCACGGTCGCCCAAGGTGGATGATGGGATAGACGGCCGCGGCCGCAGCGGCGATCAGCGCTCCGGTCTCGGTCAGGCGATTGAGGGCGCCGCGCCACTCGGTGCCGAACAGCATCAGCATGGCCGAGATCAGCAGCCCGCCGCTGGCGATGCCGATCCACCAGTCGTAGCTGACGATATCGAGCGCCCAGGTGACGGGGATGTTGTTGCCCCAGACGCCCACGCCTTCGTAGAGGATGAACCCCAAAGACACGGCCAGAACGCCGAGCAGCCCCATGGCGGCCGCGAAGGCCAGCCACCAGCGCAGCCGCAGGGGATGCCCGAAGGCGATTCCCGCCACGTCGAGGCCGACGGATGCGAAACTCTCGCTCGCGCCGATGAAGCGCTCGGGGGCGGCGTCGGCGATGTTGGCCATGGTCAGCCCTTCCGCATGGTCGTGGCGCCCGACGGCTCGAGGCCCCGTGTCGCGGGCTCGCCGGCATGGGCCGCCTGGTCGGCCGGTGCCAGTTCGGCCAGGTAGGTGGTGCGCGGCTTGACGTTGAGTTCGCCCAGAAGCGGGTAATTGCGGGCATCATGACGGGCCGCCCGCACGGCGCTGCCCTTGTCGTTGAGGTCACCGAACGTGATGGCCCGCGTCGGGCAGGCGGCCTGGCAAGCGGTCTTCACGGAGCCGTCCGCGATGGGCGCTCCCGACTTGTCGGATTCGATGCGGGCCAAGGCGATGCGCTGGACGCAATAGGTGCACTTCTCCATCACGCCGCGCGACCGGACCGAGACCTCCGGATTGCGCTGCAACTGCGTGGCGGGCGCCATTCCGCCCGTATAGTCGAGGTAGTTGAAGTGGCGCACCTTGTAGGGACAATAGCCCGAGCAGGCGCGTGTGCCGATGCAGCGGTTGTACACCATGAGGTTCAGTCCCTCCTGGTCGTGCAGCGTCGCCTCGACCGGGCAGCCGACCTCGCAGGGTGCGTCTTCGCAATGCATGCAGGGTACCGGCTGGAAGTGGGTGTCGGGATCGTCGAGCCCGGCGCCGGTCTTCAGGCCCGAGTAGTAGCGGTCGATGCGCAGCCAATGCATCTCGCGGCCGACCGCCACCTGCTCCTTGCCCACGATGGGGATGTTGTTCTCGGCTTGGCACGCCACCACGCAGGCGTTGCAGCCGATGCAGCTGTCCTGGTCGATCACCATGCCCCAGGCCCGGCCGTCGTTGTCCTTCGCGGTAAAATCGTAGAAGGACGGCATGTCAGGGGGGGCGGCATCGACTTCCGGCGCGCCGATCCGGTGGACCTGGACGAAGTCGTGCCCCTCCATGGTCGAATGGTCCTGGGTGGTGGCGAGGCGCACGCTCCGGCCGAGCTTCGTCAGCGTCGCCCCAGGCCGTCGCCAGGGCGACGCCTCCTGCCGCAGCCGATAGGCCGAATAGCCGAGGCCGCTGAACAGCATGTCGGGGACGGCGCGGCCGTAGCCCAGGAACAGCGTCACTGTGTCGGCCGCCTGGCCGGGGAGGATCCACACCGGGCCGTCGATGCTGGCCTCGCCGACCGCGATCGACACCATGTCGCCGTTGGCGAGCTTCTCGCGTTCGGCCAGTGCCGGGCTCAACGCTACGACATTGTCCCACACCACCTTGGTGAGCGGCTTCGGCAATTCCTGGAGCCAGCCGTTGTTGGCGAAAGCGCCGGACCAGATCGACGGATCCGGGCGGAACACCACATCGAGGGCCGGCTTACCGCCGGCCGAGGCCGCGGTGCCGCGCCCGGGCTCGGCGGGAGCAATGTCGGCCGCCGGCTTCGGCGGTACCAGGGCCACGCTTTCGGGCACCAAGCCCGTGCCGGCCACGAATCCGTCGATCAGCGCCTTGCGCCAGAAGACGTCGAAGCCGGCGGGATCGGCCCCGCCGTCGTCCCGACGCTTGCGCCACCCGTCGCGCAGGATGGTCAGGCCGTCGCGCGGCTCGGCGTCGCCGAGTATCGACAGCACCTCGGAGTTGCTGCGGCCGTTGTAAAGCGTCTGGATGGTCGGCTGGTAGAGGCTGACCGTGCCGTCATAGGAGCGGGCGTCGCCCCAGGATTCCAGCGGGTGCGACATCGGCAGATGCCAGTCGGCATAGACGGCGGTCTCGTCGACCGTGAGCCCGGTGTGGATGCGGAGCGGCACTTTTTCGAGAGCCTGGGCGAAGTTGAGGTCCGCCGGCGCCGTGTAGGCCGGGTTGGTGTCCAGCATCACCAGCGTCTTCACCGACCCCGCCATCATGTCGGACACGAGTGCCGCGAAGGGTTCGGCCTCCGCCACCACCGGCGCAGTGAAGAACACGGCCTCGCCGTTGTTGCCGAGGCTGTCGTTCAGGCGGTGCACGGCCTCGTGTACGGCCGCCGGCTGGGACGTGCCTGCCGTGACGATGCCTCCGCCGCGCGCGGCAGCGAGCGCCGCGGCGGCGCGCGCCACCCAGGCGCCGACGAGGTCGCCCTCGGCCGGTGCGGTGGGAGCCGCGATCGCGGCCTGGAGCCGGCCCACAAGGCCCGCGAGCTCGGCCGTGCCGACCGCGACGTGATAGTCGGCCTTGGCGCTGGTGAGGCTCGGCGTGGCGGCGGCGGAATGGAGCGTCAGCAACCGGCCCGCCTTGGCCGAGGCCAGGCGGGCGTCGATCCAGTCACGCGACATGCCGATCTGATGCGGGCCGTGATCGAGGAAGTCGCCGTCGAGGGCCACCACCACCTGGGCCTTGTCGAACCGGTAGCGGGTCAGGAGCTTGCGTCCAAACGCGGCCTCCGCGCCCTCGGCCGCAGCCCCGCCGACGGGCGCGTGATCGTGCCACCTGAGCTTGGGGTAAACCTGCTTCAGGGCGTCGATCTGCGCCAGCAGAGTCGGCGAGGTGATCGGGCCGGTGAGCAGCCGCAGGCCCTCGCCGCCGTCCGCCTTGATGGCGCCGAAGCGCCCCACCATGGCGCCCCGGAAGTCTTGCCAGGACGAAATGCGGTCGAGGTAGCGCACCGCTTGCGAGCGCAGCGGGTCGTAGAGGTCGAGGATCGACGCCTGGGCGAAGATATCGGAGCCGCCGCGGCTCCACGGATGGCTGGAGTTCCCCTCGATCTTCAGCGGCCGGCCATCGAAGGTCGTGACCGTGGCGCCGTTGCCATAGCCGTCGAGCAGCGTCGTCGACGTGTAGGTGAGCGGCGCACTAGGTTCGACACGCTCCGGGTTGCGGACGTAGGGGATCTCGACATTGCGCGGGTTGCCCTGGTCCGAACAGGCCGAAAGCCCCGCCATGGCGAAGGAGGCCGCCATCAGCCGGAAGAATTGCCGACGATCGGGACCGTCGGCAAGCTTGGAGGCGGACGGGAATTCCTTCGCCAGGAAATCCCGGAAGGCCGGTGTTTCGGCCACGGCCTCGAGGCTGCGCCACAGGGCCGGGCCGGAGCCGTCGGCGAGGCGCGAGCGGAGATCGGCGATGTCGTGGGGGCTCGGCGCGCCGCCGTTGGCGCCGCGGGCGGAAAGCTCGGGGATGAGGGAGGCGTTACGCGGCATCAGCGGTGACAGATCGAGCAGTCGGTGAGCCGTCCGGGTCCGGCGATGTGATACTCGGCCACGAGCTGCGGCCCGATCTTGTCCTGATCGGCGGGCGGCGTCCATTCCATGTTCCAGACTTCTCCTTGCCGGCGAACGAAGCGCTCGGGATGCCGATGGCAGTCCAGGCAGAACTCCATCTGGAAGGCATTGGCCCGATAGGTGAGCTGCATCGAATCGATCGCACCGTGGCACGACGTGCAGCCGATGCCTTTCTGAATGTGGATGGAGTGGTTGTAGTAGACGTAGGACGGCAGTTCATTGAGCCGGTTCCACACCAGCGGCATGTTGCGGGCCAAGCTCTCGCGCACGGGCGCCAGCATGGCCGAATTGGTCCAGATCTGCGAATGGCAGGTCATGCAGGTCCAGGTCGGGGGGATACCGGCCGTCTCCAGATATTCCGCCTGCTCGTGGCAATACCGGCAATCGATGCCGAGTTCGCCCGAATGATGCTTGTGGCTGAACGGAACGGGCTGTTCGCGGGCGATGCCGACACCCGTGACGTAATTGGAACTCGAGAAGGCCGAGGCCGCGAACAGCACCCCGACCAGGCCCGCCACGCAGACCAGCAGGGCCAGGCGGAATACCGCGTCGGCCCCCGGCGCGAACAATTGGCGCAATTGCGGCCTCATGCGGCGGCCTCGGCCGGCTCACCGTCCATCGAGCCTAGCCTCATGCGAGTTTGCCTCTGCCATGCCAAACGAACGCCGCCGCGCGACTAAATCCGAGTTTTGCGCCGCTCGCCGCGAAAGGCAAGCAGGAGCACCGTGCCGATCACCGCGACCGTGACGATGCCGGCCAAGCGTAATACCTTCATGACGGCCAGCGTGTAGCGACCCGTCGCCGCATCGAAATGGAAGCAGATCAGCAGCAACGGCAGGGCCGCCTTGGCGATGCCGCCCGCCGACGCGACCGTGACGGCCGCACGGAGGTCGCCCGCGTGGTAGCCCGCCCCCAGCACGTAACCCGACACCCGCCCCTCGGGCGTCAGCACCACGAGGCCGGCAGGATGCAGGAACTGCTTGAGGTGAACGTCGTAACGGCTTTTGAAGCCCACGGCCCCCGTCACGGCCGCGAGCGCGCCCGCATCGCCGACCAGGAAGTGCCAGCCCGCCGGCGCGCCTTTCCCGCCGCCGGCCGCCCCGGGATAACGCTCCGCATCGTCGGCCTCGGCCCGGGACGCGTCGGCCCGGGTCTCCGCCGGGTCGATGCTCAAGACCGCGAGGTCGTAATCGGCGCCGGCTTTGATCCCGGCGTGGGATAGAGCCTCGAGCATGTCGTCCCGCACCACGGAGCAGAGGCTTGGGCAATGGAAGTAGCCCAGCGCCAGGATGACAGGCCGTTTGCCGTAGAGATCGCCGAACCGCAGGTGGCGGCCGTCCGCCTCGGTCAAGAGGGCGTCGGCCGGCACGACGGCGCCGGGATGTTGCACGAAGGCATAGTCGCCCTGATCCTCGGCCCGCGCCGTCAGGGTCGGGGCCAGCATCAGCAGGGCGAAGAGCGTCATCCCGAGCTTCATGACCGCGTATCCAATAGGGCAGATCCGGCCGGATCGCCATGGTGGCCCGCCACGACGAGCGCGGCCCTCGATGCAGCTCAGGGGCGGCCGGCGCGCGGTCGCGCGGAGGTTGCGATCGTCCACAAGGCGCGGGCCGCATGGTCGACGGCCAGCCGCGGTTCGCGGCGCACGAGCGCGATGGCCTCGCCGAGCCTGATGATGGTGCGGGCCAGCGCGTCGCTGCCGAGCGCCGCCATCTGCCGTTCGATCGCGACCTTGCGCCGCGGTGGGCCGAAGCGGAACGGCGTTTCGGCGCCGGGCCCGGCCAGCACGGCCCGGTGCAGCGCGTTGGCGTGCCGCAAGGCCGCGCCGAGCAGCAGCCCGGCCTCGACCGGTCCGAGATGCAGCTTGCCGATGGCGGCGTCGAGCCCGGCCATGTCGCCCCCGAATGCGGCGTCGACGGCGTCGTCGTTGGCCTGGGCGGAGGCATCGGCCACGGCCTCGACGACATGGTCGGTCGTGATCACCGCAGCCCCATGCGCGTAGAGCAGGAGCTTGGCGATCTCGGAGCGGCTCGCGAGGCGGTCCGACCCCAGCAGCGACACGAGCAGGGTCCTGGCGTCGGCGTCGATCGTCATGCCGACGGCGGCCGCCTCGGCGTCGACCAGACGCGCGAGGTCGCGCTCATCATCGGGGTAGCACTCGATGGTGGCCGCGATCCTGCTGCGCTCGACACTTCTGCGCAGGCCCGAGTCCTTCTTCAGCGTGCCGGCCGCGATCACCACCGGACAGGCGTTCGGCACCGACAGGAGGAGGTCGACCGCGGCCTCGACCTTCTTGGCGGCGGCACCGTCGACCAGCACGGCGCGCCGGCCACCGAACAGCGGCACGGTCCGGGCCTCGTCGGCGAGGCGCGCGGGATCCCCCGCGAGATCGTCGTCCGTGATGCGAACGAGTTGGAACGGGTCGGCCGGATCGTCGACCAATGCCTTGACGAGGCGGCGCACGCGCTCGCTGCCGAGCCCGACGTCTGGGCCGTGGACCAGGAAGGCCGCATAGCTGCCGATGTCGCGCCCGAGGAAGCGCTCTGCCTCGTGAGTCTTGATCGCCACCATGACGGTTGGTCTTTCAGGTCAAACGAGAGAAGCCGGGGACACAGGAGCAGAAGCAGCCAGAAAACCCCGACCCGGATCCGCAGCCGACGGGGTCATCGCGTGTCCGTCTCAGGCATCAACGCCGAGTTGATCATAGCCCTTGAGCCGGTAGATCACGGCCGAAACCAGCCAACTCGCCACGAATACGCCGATGATCACGAAGCCGATGTTCCCGAAATTGTCGTTCAGCGAGTCGATCGATTCCCAGAACCCGCCTTTCAGTCCGAGTTGGTCGCCGATCAGGCCCAGCGCCTCGATCCCGCCGACCATGAGGGCGACGACGATCGAAACGGCCGTGATGGTCATGTTGTAATAGAGCTTGCGGATCGGCTTCAGGAACGCCCAACCGTAGGTGCCGAGCATCAGGACGCCGTCGGTCGTGTCGATCAGCGACATGCCGGCGGTGAAGAGCGTCGGAAATACCAGGATCGACCAGATGGGAAGCCCCTTCGTCGCCTGCGCGGCAGAGATGCCGAGCAAGCCGACCTCGGTCGCCGTGTCGAAGCCCAGACCGAACAGCAGGCCGAGCGGGTACATGTGCCAGGAACGGCTCAGCATCGCGAAGACAGGGCGGAACAGCCGTGAAAGAAGGCCGCCGCCGGCCATCAGATGGCCGATGTCCTCCTCGACGTAGCGGCCGCCGGCCTTGACGTGCTGGAAGGTGCGCCAGACGGTCCGCAGCACCAGGATGTTCATCAGCGCGATGGCGAACAGGAAACCGGTCGAGACCAGCGTGCCGAGCACGCCGCCAACCGCCTTGAACGCCTCGAACTGGTCCTTGAACGCCGTAGCGGTGAGCGCGATCGCGACGGACGCCAGCACCACGATGGTGGAATGGCCCAGTGCGAAGAAGAAGCCGACCGCCACGGGGCGCTTGCCATCCTGCATCAGCTTGCGGGTGACGTTGTCGATGGCGACGATATGGTCGGCATCGACTGCGTGGCGCAAGCCGAAGCTATAGGCCAGCAGCGCCGTACCCAGCAGGATGGGGTGGTGTTGGAATGCGACCAGCGCCCAAACCCAGGCCGCAATGTTGGCCGTGATGAGCACGGTGTAGATGGCGACGACCTTGCCCCGAACGTTGTTGCATCCGTCGTCCATGACGCGTTGAAGGATGTTCGGCATCGCTGATGGCTCCGTTCTCATGCTGACCCTCGAGGCACGGACGGGCGGGCCGGCGAGACCCGGAGAAGAACGCGTATCACGGCTTCTCGTCGTTTTGGACGGCCCGGTCGGTCCCGGCAAGGGCCGCGAGACGAAGGACCTCGACGCCGTTGGGGTGCAGCCAGGCTGGGACCGGGTTTGCGGCTGCGGAGTTCCCGGCGGATCAGTGTCCTTCGGTCACGGCCCCGCGCAGGGCCGCCAGGGCGTGCATGGGATCGCGCAGCGCCGGATAGAGCGACGTGTAGACCGAGAACACGGCATCGTAGCGCGCCTTGCGGGCAGGGTCGGGCTCAGCGCGCCGCACGAGGGTGACCCATTTGTCGTCCGCATCCCGGGCGATCAGCCCGATGCCGACGGCCGCCAGGCGCGCGGCTCCGAGCGCCGCCTCGACATCCTCGCTGATCGTCCAGACCGGATAGCCGGTCACGTCGGCGATGATCTGCATCCACAGGTCCGAACGGGCTGCGCCGCCGACGACGACGAGCCGGGGGTCGAGCGACACGGCGCCCCGGGCGCCCGCCTCCATGTTGTGGCGCAGCGCCAGGGTCACGCCTTCGAGCACGGCGCGGTAGAGATGGGCGCGGGTGTGGAACAGGTTGAGGCCAACGAAGGTGCCGCTCGCCTGCCCGTCCCAGACGGGAGAGCGCTCGCCCATGAGGTAGGGCAGGAACACGACGCCGTCGGCGCCGGGGCCGACCGCCGCGGCGCCATCCTCGAGGATCGCGTGGGGGTCGCGGCCGGCGAGGCGGCCGGCCTCCACTTCGCCCTGGCAGAACTGCTCGCGATACCAGGACACGCAGGCCCCCGCCGTGGCGGCGCCGCCGAAGACGTAGAGGTCGTCGTCGGCCCGCGTCACGTAGGGCATGGCGATCAGGCCGTGAGCCGCGTCCGCCTGGGGTGCGATGTAGCCCCAGCACATGCTGGTGCCGATCATGGCCACGTGCTGGCCCGGGCTCACGACCCCGGCCGCGTAGGTGGCCACCGCGGCGTCGACGCCGCCCGCCACCACGGGCGTGCCGGCCATGAGCCCGAGCCGCGCCGCCACCTCGGGCCTGAGCCCGCCCACGACGTCGGTGGAGGCGACGAGCCGCTGGGGCATCAGGCCGTGCGGCACGCCCATGGCGTCCAGCATCTCGCGCGACCATGTCCGGCGCCCGATGTCGTAGAACCCGCCGATGTTTCCGGCCGAGGAATGGTCGATCGCGATCTCGCCCGTCAGGGCGTGAATCGCATAGGCGTTGGGAGGCAGGAAGAACTTGATCCGCTCCCAAATGTCGGGGCGGTTGTCGCGCAGCCAAAGGATCTTGGTGAACCCGTAGTAGCTGTCGACGCCGTTGCCCGTGACGGCACCGAGGCGTTCGAGGTCGACCTTGTCCCTGACCCATTTCACCTGCGCTTCGGCGCGCCGGTCCATCCAGATCAGGCAGGGATGGAGCGGCCGCATGTCGGCATCGACCGGGATGCCCGAGCCGCCGTAGAGGCTGGACACACAGACTGCCTTGACCGAAGCCGGCGCGACCGGGGCGCTCCCGGCGGGGGCGGTGGCCCGCATGACGGCCGCGATGCAATGTTCCACGGCGTCGAGCCATACGTCGGGCCATTGTTCGGCCCAGGACGGGCGCGGGGTGTCGGGCGCGTATCCCTTCGACGCCTGCGCCAGGATGGCGCCGTCCTGGCGGACCAGCACCGCCTTGGTGCTCTGGGTGCCGATGTCGATCCCGATGACGTGGTCCATGGTGCTTGCTCGCCGATCCTTGAGGGCTCCTGCGCCGCCCGTCTCCGCGGTGGCGGGGATGCGGGGGGCATCGGGACGAACCGCTCGCCGTTCGCCCGTCAGAGATCGAGACTCTGGGGCAGGATGACGAGGTCCCGGATCGTGATGTTCCTCGGCCGGGTCAGCATGAACAGCACGGCGGCCGCCACTTCCTTGGGCTCCATCAGGCTCCCGGACGCCAGCGCGTCGTCCAATTTCTCCTTCGGCCAGTCGCTCAGAAGGGCCGTCACCACGGGGCCGGGCGCGACCGCACCGACGCGGATCCCGTGCCTGGCGACCTGACGCCTCAGCGTATGGACGAAAGCCTGGACCGCATGCTTCGACGCCGTATAGATCGGCTCCAGGACGACCGGAACGAGGCCGGCCACCGAACTGGTCACGACGATGTCGCCGGTCTTGCGCTCGACCATGTGGGGCAGGACGGCATGGATGGATCGGAACACGGCATTGATGTTGAGGTTCAGCATGCGGTCCCAAGCGTCCGGATCGCCGCCGAGGACGTCGCCCCCGACGTAGGATCCCGCATTGGCATGGAAGATATCCAGTCTCCCGGTTTTCTCCAGGATTCGCGGCATCATGCCGGTCACGCTCTCCGGATGGGTCAGGTCGAGCACGAGAGGGATCGCCTGGGTCCCGAGGTCCGAACAGACTTCCTTCAGCTTGCCCTCGGCATGGTCGATGAGCACGACGCGAGCACCGGCCGCCAGCATGGCCCTGGCGCATTCAAGGCCGATCCCCGACGCCGCACCGGTGATGGCCGCGACCGTCTCCGATAGTTCCTGGCCCATATCTGTCCTCTCTCGATTGACTTGTCCCGGATGAGGTGACGCGATCAGCAAGCGGGCGGGCGAGCCGTCATCGGACGCCGTGACGCCGGCACTTGAACCGCCTCGCGTGAGCCTGCTGGAGCCTCACTCTTCGCAGACCGGCTTGCAATCCCGATGCGCTGGCAGGCGGCGGCGCCTGGGGAACGAGGCCGATGCTCAGGCACGGCCGTGGGACACGCGCGACCGGCGCGCCAGGGAGTCGACGATGACCGCGATGGCGAGCACGCCGCCGGTGATCATGTAACGCAGCGACGACGACAGATCGAGCAACGTCAGCCCGCTCGCGATCGACTGGATCACGATGATGCCGACGAGAGCGGAATAGGCGCTGCCCCGGCCGCCGAACAGGCTCGTCCCGCCGATGACGGCCGCCGCGATCGCATCGAGATTGACGTCGCCGGTGCCGGCCTGCTGGCTCGCCGAGGCGAGGCGGGCGGAGGACAGCACGCCGCCGATGGCGGCCAGCATCGAGCAGAGCATGAAGGCGCTCGTGTAGATCAGCCGGACATTGATGCCGGAGCGGCGCGCCGCCTCGCGGTTGCCGCCGACCGCGGTGATCGAGCGGCCCCATTTCGTCCGTGTCAGCGCGTAATTGGTCGCGACCACGAGGCCGACGAAGAGCCCGAACATCCACGGGATGCCGCGGTCCTGGTTCAGGTAGAAGACGATCGCCTCCAGCACGACCGTGACCGTCACGGCGCGGAACAGCAAGCCGCCGAGCGACGGCGCAGACAGCCCGGCCTCCCGCCGTCGCGCGGCGATCCGCATGCCGGCTGCCAGAGTGACGATGCCCGGAAGTGCCGCAACCACGTAGGCGACGATGTGGGGCATGAACAGCGACTGGCCGAAGTCCACCACGGGCGAGCCATAGGGCAGATTGATCGATCCGGTGTCGCCGAGGATGTAGAGCTGCAGCCCGAGGATCGCGAGAAGACCCGCAAGCGTCGAGACGAAGCTCGGCATGCCGAATCGATTGAACAGGAGGGCGTAGAGAAAGCCGATAGCCGCGCCGACCGCCATCGCGGCGAGGACCGCGAGCCCGACCGGCCAACCCTGGTTGACCCAAAGCACGCCGACCATGGCCGAAGCGAACCCGCTAACCGAGCCGACCGACAGATCGATCTCGCCCACCATCAGGATGCAGACGATACCGAGCGAGATCACGCCCACCGTGGACGAGTCGTAGACCAGGTTGACGAGGTTGTTGCTCGACAGGAAGATCGAATTGAGGCTCTGGAAGACCGTCCAGATGATCGCCAGTCCGACGATGACCGGAAGCGACCCGAGGTCGCCCGAACGCACGCGATCGAAAAAAGCGCGGATCGCGCCACCGATCCCCTGCCGGTGCTCGACCCGCTCGTCGCTGCGGTCGAGCAGCGGCACGGGCTGTGCACCCTCTTTGATGTCGGTGCTCATGGACGCTCTCCCTGCGCGAGCTCGCTCTCGGCCTGCCGGCGGTTGGAGCGACGGGAGACGGAGTTGTCCGAAGCGCCCGTGATGGCGCTCACCAATTCCTGGTTCGACGAGTCGGGATAGAATACGCCGTTGTTGCGTCCGAGCCGCAGCACGACGATCCGATCCGCGACGGCGCGGACGTCCTCCATGTTGTGGCTGATCATGACGACGCCGAGGCCGCGGTCGCGGACCCGCTCGATCAGGTTGAGCACTTCGGCAGTCTGCGCCACGCCGAGCGCCGCGGTCGGCTCGTCGAGGAGGATGAGCTTCGGGTCGAGGAGAAGCGACCGCGCGATCGCGACGGTCTGGCGCTGCCCGCCCGAAAGCGAGGCGACCGGTTCGCGAACGCTCGGGATCCGGGCCGAGAGCTCGCGCAGGAGCGTCCAGGCCCGGACCTCCATCGACACCTCGTCGAGCTGAAGCGGCTGCAGCTCTTTCCCGAGGAAGATGTTGGCCACTACATCCAGGTTCTCGCAGAGCGCGAGGTCCTGGAAGACGGTCGCGATCCCGAGCGCCAGCGACGCACTCGGGCCGTCGAGGGTCACGGGCTCTCCGCCGAACGATATCGTTCCCGCGCTCGGTTGAAAGACGCCCGCCAGGATCTTGACCAGGGTCGATTTCCCGGCGCCGTTGTCGCCGACGAGCGCCACGACCTCACCGGCCCGCACGTCGAGATCGATGTCGGTCAGAGCCGAGACGGCGCCGAAATGCTTGGAGATGCCGCGCAGGCTGAGGACCAGATCACCCTGGGGCTCGAGCCGCTGCAATCGGTCGGTCACGCGGGGCCACCCTTTCCGGTCAGTCGGGTCAAAAGGATCGTCGAGACCGTCCGTCCACCCCGGGAGGCAGACGGACGGTCGGGATCAGAAGGTCCGCACGGTCACGTTCAGGGCGTGAGGCCGAGCTTCTTGCAGCCTTCGGCATAGCGGCCGGTGCAGAGCTCCGCGGACGTCTGGATCGGCTTGCCGTCGATCATCTTGTCGATGATCTCGGCTTTCAGATTTCCGGCCGTGACGACCGCGGGCGTGAACAGCTTGGAGGGCGTATCGTACAAGGTCGTCTCGGCCTTGGGGGTCTCGCCCGACAGGAGGGCGACCGCGATATCGGCCGCCGCCGCCGCGACGATCTCGCTCGGTTTCGAGATGGTGTTGTACTCGTCGCCCGCGATGATCAGCTGCAGCCCGGCGATGGTCGCGTCGTTGCCGGTGACCGGAGGAACCGGATTCACGCCCGCCGCCTTGAAAGCCGCGACAGCGCCGCCGCCAGTGCCGTCGTTCGCGGCGACGACACCGACGATCTTCTTGCCGAAGCGCGAGATTTGCCCGCTGACCCACTGCTGGGCCTTAGCCGGCACCCATTCCGGGGTGTCGTATTCGGCGAGGGTCGCGTAGCCGCTGCCCTCGAGGCCCGCGTGGATGCCCTTCTTGATGAGGCCGGCAGCCGCGTCCGTGGGAGAGCCATTGACCTCGAGGATGCCGGCATCGGTCGTCGGCACATTGCTCGCTTTGAGATGCTCCACGAGCGACTGCGCGATCGCCTTGCCGATGGCCTCGTTGTTGAATGAAACGTAATAGTCCGGCTTGGCGGCTGGAACGGGCCGGTCGTAGGCGATGATCTTGATGCCCTGGGCCTGAGCCTGCTTGACGAGAGAGGTGGCGGCCGTCGAGTCCACGGGATCGATGATGATCGCCTTGGCGCCTTGCGAAACCACCGAGTTGAACTGCTGCTGCTGGCGCGACGCATCCCCGTCCGCGTTCTGATAGAGAACCTCGCAGGTCGGGCAGAGCTTCTTCATTTCGGCCACGAAGCCGGGATGGTCGTGCTGCTCATACCGCGTCGAGCCCTGATCGGGCATGAGGAATGCCACTTTGACCCCGGAGACAGCCGCGGCCGATGCGGCGGTCCCGGTCAGGAGAGATAAAACGAGCGCCGCCGCGCCGGTCGACGTCCATGCGACTGATGTCATTCGGTGTTCTCCGTTTCGAGGAAATATGGCACGAGGCCACCCTGAGCTCGTCGGGCGACGTCTGAGACTCTGTCTCCGGGGCAGACCGTCGAAACAGATCTGCACGGCAACAGAAGTCGGGAATGAAACTGCCGAAAGTCCCCCGACCCCGTCGAGACGAGGTCAGCCCGGACAACAAGGCTCCGGCATTCTCCGCGAATACACGACGCGGTGGCGGGAGGCCGTCATCTCCGTCGCACTTCAAGGTCCGCATCATGCCGCAGGCAGAGCGGACCGGTTCAGGGGTCAGCAGATGAGGTGGTCAGGAAAGGCGTAAGTTGCATCGATGTTCGCTCCCTGTTTCGACGTCGGTCGTCGGTCTGGTCGGCTTGGGCCAACTCTTGCAGTGTCGGTGTAGACGGTGTCCAACACATAGACTACCACATTTCAGGCGTGATTCCGATAGTCTCTTGCGTTCTTTCTGACGTCTGTGTCGACGTAGTGCAGGCCAGCGGGAACGAACGTACGAGCGGGACCCTCGGTGGACCGTCAGGCAGCCGATTCGAGCCGCATCCCGCTGCGGTAGAGGTTGCGGAACTTGGACGGCGGCATGCCTTTGACGGTCAGGAAGTGCCGATTGAAGTTCGATACATTGTTGAAGCCGACCTCATAGCAGATCTCAGTGATCGACAGGTCGTCCTGCGTCAGGTGTTGACAGGCCAACTCGATCCGCAGTGAAATCACATATTGGACGAAATTGATCCCAGTGTGCTTCCGAAAACTTCTCGAAAATGCACTAACGCTTTGACGCGCGAAGCTGGCGAGCTCGGCTTCGTTCAGGTCTTTGGTGAAGTTCTGGCCGATATGTTGGACAGCGACATTCATGGATGTCGACATGTAACCGGTTGGGTCGGCCCTGAAGGTGGCACTGGCGAGCGGAACGCGCTCATGACAGCGTGCGATGAGTTCGAGGATCTCGACGAAGAGCACGATGCGGCGGCCATCGCGAGCCCGCAGCAGCTCAGCCATCAGGGGCTGCACGCGTTCGGTCAAGGCACCCGTGAAACGAACCCCCCTGAACGACTCTCGCAAGAGCGGCTCGACGAAACGCAATTCCGGGAAGGTGGCCATGCATCCGGCCATGAAGCTGTCCGTGAATTGCAGCACCAGACAGCGCTCGTCCACGGACACGCCCTGAGGCACATCACTGATCCAGTTGTGCGGCAGGTTTGGCCCGACGAAGACGAGATCACCGGTCCGAAACGGTCCGATGTGGTCTCCGATGTAGCAGTTGCCCTCGGTCGAGGTGACGAGATGCAGCTCATATTCCGGATGGAAATGCCAGCGGACCGTCCGATACGGATAGCCGTGCGACCAGATCTTGAACGATTGGTCGTCGCGAACCTGGACCAGTTCCAGATCAGGCTCCATGATGGCCTCCTCACCGGTTCTCCCGCGACCGCCATGACGATCGCCTGGTGCCCGGAAAGGGTCCGACGGCAACATGGCGCCCTGGATCGACGTTCCTCTCGAACCCCCTCGTGCTGCGTGCCGCAGCCCAGATCGACGCTGTGTCGAGTGGGGTCCGCGGTCAGGATGGGCGCTCCGGAGGAGGTGCACTACTTCTTTTGCAGCGCATCATCGATAGTTTTTTGCGCGATTGCCCGTCGCTCTCGGCGGCAGGCAGAGGCGTGGGGCACCTCCGCCGATGTCGTGACGGCATCGAGTGCATGCACGAAGCGGTCGGCGCATGCTCGACCATTCGAACTTTCGCGCGACCCGTGCTACATTCGATGATGCACACCGAACTGCCCGTGCCGCGCGCCATCCTGGTCGGCATCCAGGTTCCGAACGTCGACGACGTCGCGCATGCCGCGAGCCTCGAGGAACTGGGCCGGCTCGTTAAGACGCTCGGCTTCGAGGTCGTCGGCGTGTTGTCGCAGAAGCGCGACGCGATCGATGGCAGGACGGTGCTGGGCAAGGGTCGGCTCGACGAACTCGCGGCCATCACCCGCGGCACCGGCGTCGTCCCATCCCGGTCGTTCCAGCACAGATCGAAGGCCCGCGAGCGCTTCGAAGGCGTCGAGAGGACGATCCTGGATGATGGGCAGGCCGAGCCCGATCCGGAGGCGCCGCCGGGGCCGGAATACGTGATCGTCGATCACGAGATATCGCCGAGCCAGGCGGGTAATCTCGAGCGCGCAACCGGCGCGCAAGTCCTGGATCGGGCTGGCGTGATCGTGGAGATCTTCCATCGTCACGCGCAGAGTCGTGCGGCGAAGCTGCAGGTGGAGCTGGCGCGACTGCAGTATCTCCTGCCCGGATTGCGGGAATCCTCGGCGGGGAGCGGGCGGCAGCTCGGCCCCGGGGCAGGGGAGTCGGACAGCGACCTCGATCGCCGCAAGATCCGCGACCGTCGCGCCGAGCTGACGGAACAGTTGGACGAGATCCAGCGGAATGACGACCAGCGTCGTTCGGCGCGTCGCGATCAACTCCGGGTCGCGCTCGTCGGCTATACGAACGCCGGCAAATCGTCGCTCATGCGGGCGCTCACGGGCAGCGAGGTGCTGGTCGCCGACAAGCTCTTCGCGACGCTCGACACGACGGTGCGGGCGCTGCAGCCCGAAACCATGCCGCGCATCCTCGTTTCGGACACGGTCGGGTTCATCAAGAAACTCCCGCACGATCTGGTCGCGTCGTTCCGGTCCACGCTCGCCGAAGCGCTGGAAGCGTCGCTGTTGCTGTTCGTCGTCGACGCGTCCGATCCGACCAACGAATCGCAGCTCGAAGTGAGCCGCTCCGTGCTGCGCGAGATCGGCGCCGACGTCGTGCCGTCACGCCTGCTTCTGAACAAGATCGATCGCGTGAGCGAGGCCGAGCGCGCGGCCCTCCGGGCCAAGCACCCCGACGCGATCCTGCTCTCCACTACGACTTCCGAGGATGTGGCTGCGCTGCGTCGGACGATCGTCGCGTTCTTCGAGAGCGCCATGGTGGAGGACCAGCTGATCCTGCCCTATGCCAAGCAGGGGCTGCTCGGCGATGTCTATGAAACCGCCCGCGTGCTGTCCGAGGATTACGATGCCACCGGCCGGATCATGCATGTGCGCGGCCTGCCTGGGGCCATCGCCCGCCTGAGAAAAACCATCGCGGCCGCATGAGGTTCCGAACCGAAGTCGCCGGCGTCAGAACCGGTGCGAGATGCCGGCCGCGACCTGGAAGTCCGGCGCATCGCGGTTCAGCCCGATGAAACCACCGACATCGAGCTGCGTGGTGGGGGTCGCCAGATAGGCCAGGGCCGTCTCGAACGTATAGAGGTCGGGTGTGGACCGGTCGGCGTTCACGATGGAGGTGAACTCGATGCTCGCGGTCAGGTGGTCGACGCCGGGTACGGCATGCGACAGGTTGGCGAGATTGGTGAAGCTCGCGAAGGTGCTGCCCGCCCCGCTATGCAGCGACTGCACCCCGGTCTCGAGGACGAGGCCGAAGTCGGACGGCAGCGAGATGTTCAGAGGCGCCAGCACCCCGCCCTCGACCTTCGGATCGCTGAAATGCCGGTCTCCGCTGGGGATCGTCACGAAGGGCAGCACCGAGAACGCATAGGTGCCGCCGTCATCGCCGAACACGCTGTACCTCGCCCGGAGCGTCACGGGTCCTGTTCCGGTGTCGCGCTCCAGCCGCCGGCCGGTGCCGTTGGCCGTGGTCCGGTCGGTGAGCAGGCCCGTGGTCAGAAGGTCGAATTCGAGGTACTGCGTGAGGCCGAGCCTGATCTCAGGATCGAGCGCCTCCAGCGTGCGCGTGGTGGTGAGGCGATCGCTCGACTGCGTGAAGAACAGGAAGTCGCTCTCGACCTGCAGGCGCCCCGCGTCCACCGTGTAGGGCGTCACGGCGTTCAATGGGCGATCGGGCGAGAAGCTCCGCAGCGCGCTGTCCGGCGTGGGGTTGAAGATGCTGTAGCCCGACTTGTCCGGCGTGGCGGCCGCCTCCGCGCCGAGAGCCTCCCCGGTGAGGCAGACCGCGATCGTGGCCCAGGCTGCGACGAGCAGACCGCGGTGCGGGGAGTTACGCTCGGACATGGTCTTTGGCCTTCCTTGATGGGGCACGATCGCGGACCGGAGATCCTCATCCTCCGGGGCAAGCCCATGGCGGGGAGTTCCGCTCCGAAATGCAGCGAGCCTCGGCCTCACGACGGTGTCTTCCTCATCGAAAGATTCCCCGTGGCTCGCACGGTGATTCTGGTGCCGAGGAACTCAGGATAGCCGATCCCGTGTAGACATCCTATGCAGGAACGCGGCGGACGATGTTAGAATGCTGTGGGCCTGTAAAGCCACGTCGAGATGCGAGCGCCTCCATCGTGGCTCGTGCAGGGTCGCGTCCGAGGCCGAGCTGTCGTCAGCCCTCAGGGGCGGTATCCGGGCCGCAACGATCGGTCATGCGAGGGAGGAGACCACACCATGCCCACGACCTTGAAGGGCCCGGCGCTGTTCCTGGCGCAGTTCGCGGGAGACGCGGCGCCTTTTTCGTCTCTGGACGCGATCTGCGGCTGGGCCGCGGACCTCGGCTACAAGGGCGTGCAGATCCCGACCTGGGACGCGCGCCTGTTCGATCTCGCCCGCGCGGCCGACTCGAAGACCTACTGCGACGAGGTCGCCGGCACGGCCGCCCGCCACGGACTGGCCATTACCGAGCTCTCGACCCACCTCCAGGGCCAGATCGTGGCCGTCAACCCGGCCTTCGACGAAGCCTTCGACGGCTTCGCGCCCGAGGCCGTGCGCGGCAAGCCCGCGGCCCGGCAGCAATGGGCCACCAACCAGCTCACGCTGGCCGCCAAGGCATCGCGCCACCTCGGCCTGTCGGCCAGCGTCTCCTTCACGGGCGCGCTGGCCTGGCCCTTCGTCTATCCTTGGCCGCAGCGTCCGGTGGGGTTGATCGAAACCGCGTTCGCCGAACTGGCGCGGCGTTGGGTGCCGATCTTCGACGCCTATGACGAGGCCGGCTGCGACCTCTGCTTCGAGCTGCATCCGGGCGAGGACGTCTTCGACGGCGCGACCTTCGAGATGTTCCTCGACGCGGCCGGCGGGCATCGGCGCTGCAACATCAACTACGACCCGTCGCACTTCCTGCTGCAGGGCCTCGACTACCTCGCCTTCATCGATCTCTACCACGAGCGCATCAGGGCGTTCCACGTCAAGGACGCCGAGTTCAATCCTACCGGCCGTCAGGGCTTCTATTCCGGCTTCCAGCCCTGGATCGAGCGCGCCGCACGGTTCCGCTCGCTCGGCGACGGGCAGGTCGACTTCGGCGGCATCTTCTCGAAGCTCGCGCAATACGGGTTCGACGGCTGGGCGGTGCTGGAATGGGAATGCTGCCTGAAGCACCCGGAGGATGGCGCGCGCGAAGGTGCCGACTTCATCGCGGCCCACATCATCCGCGCGACCGACAAGGCCTTCGACGATTTCGCCGGCGCGGCAGCCGACGAAGCCCGCAACCGGCGCATGCTGGGGATCTGACGAGGCGCATGTCGCGATAGCGAAGGCCCCGCAAGGCAACACGTAGAGGCCCCGCAGCGACGGGCCGCCAGGACCAGGAGAGGACAGCGTGAGCGAAGGACGAAGCGAAACGCGCGGCCGGCGCATCCGGCTCGGCATGGTGGGCGGGGGCGAGGGCGCCTTCATCGGCGCCGTGCACCGCATCGCGGCCCGCCTCGACGACCGCTACGAGCTGGTGGCCGGCGCGCTGTCGTCAACCCCCGACAAGGCGGCCCGGTCGGCCGCTGCACTCGGCCTCGACCCCGCGCGCAGCTACGGCGACTTCGCCGCCATGGCGGCCGCGGAAGCCGCGCGGCCCGACGGCATCGAGGCGGTCGCCATCGTGACGCCGAACCACGTCCACGCCCCCGCGATCCGCGCCTTCCTCGACGCCGGCATCCACGTCGTCTGCGACAAGCCGCTGACGGTTTCGTTGGAGGAGGCCCGCGCCCTCGCGGCGGCGGTGGACCGCTCCGGCCTCGTCTTCGCCCTGACCCACAACTACACCGGCTACCCGCTCGTTCGCCACGCGCGCGCCATGGTACAGGGCGGCGAACTCGGCGAGATCCGGGTCGTGCAGGTCGAATACCCTCAGGAATGGCTCGCCGAGGCCATCGAAACCACGGGGCAGAAACAGGCGGAATGGCGCACCGACCCGGCGCGTGCGGGCGCCGGGGGCTGCCTCGGCGACATCGGCACCCACGCCTTCAACCTCACCGATTTCGTCACCGGACTCGATCTCGACGAGCTCTGCGCCGAGCTCTCGACCTTCGTGCCCGGGCGGCGGCTCGACGACGATGCGCAGGTCATGTTGCGCTACGCCAATGGGGCGCGAGGCCTGCTCTGGGCCAGCCAGGTCGCAATCGGCAACGAGAACGAACTCAAGCTGCGGGTCTACGGCACCAAGGGCGGCATCGAATGGTCGCAGCGCGACGCGAACCAGCTCGCCTGGACTCCGTTCGGCGGCAACCGGCAGATCGTGACGCGCGGCGGCCCGGGCGCCAATGCGGCGAGCCGGCGCGTGTCGCGCATTCCGGCCGGCCATCCGGAGGGCTACCTCGAAGGCTTCGCCACCCTCTATTCCGAGGTGGCCGAAGCCATCCTCGCGGCACGCGGCGGCAAGGCTCCTCCGGCCGACGTCCTGTTCCCGACGGTCAAGGACGGCGTCAAGGGCCTGGCCTTCGTCGAGGCCGCGGTGCGGTCGTCGCGGGCGGGCGGCGTCTGGGTGAGGCCATGACGCCGAGCGGCGCAAATTGGGGCTTGACGGTGAGCGGCATTCGATCGGACATCTCGGAGGCGGCGGCCCAACGCTGCCCGACCGACGACGGGGCCAGGGTGTTCGGCCCGGCTCGCGGGGGAGGACGCCGTGCCAGCAGGTTCGGCCGGATCCGAAGACGAGACCGCGCCCGTGCTTGAGGCGCGCAGCCTCGCTATGAGCTTCGGGACGGTAGAAGTGCTGAGCGACGTCTCGCTGGCCTTCGCCGCGGGCGAGGTCCATGCCGTGATCGGCGAGAACGGTGCCGGCAAATCCACCCTCATGAGGCTCTTGTCGGGCCACCTCGCGCCGACGCGCGGCGCGGTCGCGATCGCGGGCGAGCCGGTCCGGTTCACCGGCCCGGTCGACGCCGAGCGGCGCGGCATCGTGCTGGTCCACCAGGAGATCCTGCTGGCTCCAGACCTGTCGGTGGCGCGCAACATCTTCATGGGGCGGGAGATCCGGCGTGGTGCCCTGGTCGACGACCGGACCATGGACCGGCGCGCCGCCGCAGCCGTACGGGCCCTCGGCGCCGCGCTCGACCCGAAGAGGCCGGTCGCGCGACTGTCGATCGCGCAACGTCAGATCGTGCAGATCGCCCGGGCGCTCGACACTCCGCACCGCATCGTGATCTTCGACGAGCCGACCGCCTCCCTCACCCCGGTCGAGAGCGAGGCGCTGCTCGGCATCATCCGCACCCTCAAGGCGCGCGGCGTCGCGGTGCTCTACATCTCCCACCGTCTGGCGGACGTCATGGCGATCGCCGATCGCATCATCGTGCTGCGCGACGGTCGCGTCGTGGCGCAGAGGCTTGCTGGCGAACTCGATGCAGTCGGCATGGCCCACCTCATGGTCGGGCGCGCGATGGCGCGGCTCTACCCGGAGCGTAGCCCCGTCCCGCAGGGGCCGATTGCGCTGGAGGCCCGGAACGTGTCGGTGCCGGGCTTCGCGAGCGACGCGTCGCTCGCGGTGCGGCGCGGCGAAATCCTCGGCATGGCAGGGCTCGTCGGCGCCGGGCGGACCGAACTCTTCGAAGGTATCGCGGGTCTGAGGCCCATGACGGGCGAGGTCCTGGTCGGCGGCGCGCCGGCCCGCTTCCGCGGCGTGCGCGACAGCATGCGGGCAGGCGTCGCCTACGTGACCGAGGACCGCAAGGGCAAGGGCCTGCTGCTCCGCCGCGGCCTCGGGACCAATCTCACGCTCGCTTGGCTGAAGCGATTCTGCCGGGGCTTCCTTCTCGACGGCGCGCGACAAGCCGAAGGGCTCGACGCCGCGATCCGGCGCTTCGACATCCGCGTGCGCGATCGCGCCGCGCTGGCCGGCCAATTGTCCGGCGGCAACCAGCAGAAGCTGCTACTCGCCAAGATGCTGCTCGGCGGACCCGACGTGATCGTGGTCGACGAGCCGACGCGCGGCATCGACGTCGGCACCAAGGCCGAGATCTATCGGCTGATTGCCGGGCTCGCGGCCGACGACAAGGCCGTGGTGGTGATCTCGTCCGAGATGACCGAACTGATCGGCTTGTGCCACCGCATCCTGGTGATGCGGGACGGCCGGCTCGTAGGCGAAGTGTCGGGCGATGGCGTGACCGAACAGAACCTGGTCGTGCTGGCGACCGGCGCCGGGGCCGGCGTGCAGCCGGCCGCGATCCCGGCGCAGCCGGCAACGAGGCACTGACGTGACCCCGACGAGCCTCGGCGCCAGACCCTCGCGCCGGTTCCCCACCCTCGATCTCGCAGCGGTCGCGCCCTTTGCGGCGCTGCTGGCTCTCCTCGTGCTCGGGACCGCCGTGAACCCGAGCTTCCTTTCGGCCGAGAACCTGCTCAACGTCGTGACCCGCAGCGCCTTCATCGCGGTCATCGGGGTCGGCGCCACCTTCGTGATCGCGGCCGGCGGTATCGACCTGTCGGTCGGCTCCATGGCGGCCTTCGTGGCTGGCACCATGATCCTGTTCATGAATGCCGGCTGGGGCGACGGGGCCTTCGGCACCATCGCGGCCGCCATGGCGCTGTCGGTGGGCGTGGGCACCGCCTGCGGGCTCGCCAACGGGCTCGTAACGACGTTGGGGCGCATCGAACCCTTTATCGTGACGCTCGGCACCATGGGGATCTTCCGGGGGCTGACGGTGTGGCTCGCCGCGGGCGGCTCGATCGCAATCAAGTCTCAGGCGCTCCGCGCCGACTACCGCCCGGCCTATTTCGGCGCGGTGGCGGGCGTGCCGGTGCCGGTGCTGGTGATCCTTGCGGCGGCCGCCCTCGGCGGCTTCGTGCTGCGTCGGACCGCCTTCGGGCGGCACGTCGAGGCGGTCGGCTCCAACGATGAGGTGGCGCGCTACTCCGGCATCCGGGTCGGGACGGTGCGCACCGCGACCTACGCGATCCAGGGCTTCTGCGTGGCGGTGGCCGTGCTGGTCTACGTGCCGCGACTCGGTGCCGCCACGGCCACGACCGGCATCCTGTGGGAATTGCAGGCCATCACGGCCGTGGTGATCGGCGGCACGGCGCTGCGCGGCGGCATCGGCCGGGTCTGGGGCACGGTCTGCGGCGCGCTGATCCTCGAGGTCGTCGGCAATATCATGGTGCTGTCGAGCTTCGTCAGCGAGTATCTCATCGGTGCCGTACAGGGCACCATCATCATCGTGGCCATGCTGCTGCAGCGCTCACTGCTGCGCCAGGGTCCATGACGGCGGCGAATCCGCCGCACCACGGCAACGCGGGCCTTCCGGCCCGCCAAGGCGATGGGGCCGCCCGCATAGGAGCCCCGGGGGAGGAACGGCGATGAGGACTTCGATGACGGGTGCTGCTGCAAGGGCGCTGAAATCCAGCGCGGTGCTGGTCTCCAGCGCGGCGCTGGTCGCCGGGGCGGCACTGACGGCGGTGCAGCCGGCGGGCGCGGCCGACCGCAAGGTGACGGTGGCGGTGTCGATTCCGGCTGCCGACCACGGCTGGACGGGCGGCGTAGTATTCCAGGCCGAACGGGCCAAGACGATGCTCGAGGCGCGCCACCCCGGCCTCAAGATCATCGTCAAGACCTCGCCCGACGGCGCCTCCCAGGCCAATGCGCTCGAGGATCTCGCGACCCAGGGCATCGACGCCCTCGTGACCCTGCCACACAACTCGGACGAACTGACCGACCCGATCCGGCAGGTCAAGAACAAGGGCGTCTTCGTCACCGTGGTGGACCGTGCACTCTCCGATCCCACGATCCAGGACCTCTATGTGGCGGGCAACAACCCCGACCTCGGCCGGGTCGCGGGCGACTACCTGAAGAAGAACCTCGGCTCCGGCAATGTAGCGGTGATCCGCGGCTTGCCCATCGTGATCGACGAGGAACGGCAGAAGGGCTTCGACGCCGCCATCGCAGGTAGCGGCCTCAAGGTGCTGGACAAGCAGTTCGGCAACTGGTCGCGCGACGACGCTTTCAGGGTCATGCAGGACGATCTTGCCAAGTACCCGAAGATCGACGCCGTCTGGTGCCAGGACGACGACATGGCGAGCGGGGTGTTGGAAGCCATCAAGCAATCCGGCCGCAAGGACGTCCGGCTCGTGATCGGCGGCGCCGGCATGAAGGAGATGATCAAGCGCGTGGCCGACGGCGACCCGATCATGCCGGTCGATGTGCTCTATCCGCCCGCCATGGTGGCGACCGCCATGGAACTGACGGTCGACAACTTCTACGACCAGGTGCCGGTGCGCGGCCGCTACATCCTCGACGCCACGCTCGTCACTAAGGAGAATGCCCAGCAGTTCTATTATCCGGACTCTCCGTTCTGACGGCCGCGTAGCGGTCGAGGCGGCTGACGCTCCCGAGGACGGCTGAGAGGCCGGGCCCATCGTCGATGGGCCGGTCGTCCTCGGGCGTCGGAACCAGGACTGGACTTCGACCGTCGGTTCACGGAGGCCTCGCAACGGTCCGCGAGACGACCCGGTCGATCGCGCCATCCGTACGGCACGACAAGGAGACGCCGGAACTTGTCCCTGTATCGACCGTTCAGTCGACTGGACCCAACTGGCCCGTACATTTGACGAAGACCCCGCCGTAACTGCCGACCTCGAGAGGCGAGACTGCCGTCATGAGTCAACTGCCGGGCCCCGACGAGACCGTCGACCTCTCTGCCACCGCCAACCCCTTTACCGATGGTGCGCCCATTGCGGCTCCGCCCGCAACGGTCTCGACCTCCTTGGCCCGTGGTGTGGCTGGGCGATCCGAGGTCATCCCGGTTCTCGAAGAGACCCTCGAGGTCTCGAAGCGGTCCGTCACCACGGGCAGGGTCCGCGTGTCCACGCATACGGAGACGCATGAGGAATCGGCCGAAGTCGAACTCGACCGAACCGCCGTGGATGTGGTCAGGGTGCCGGTCGGACGGATCGTGGACGAGATGCCCAAAGTCCGGAACGAAGGCAACACCACCGTCGTGCCGGTGGTCGAGGAGAGACTGGTCGTCGTGAAGCAGTTTTTCCTCAAAGAGGAATTGCACATCCGGCAGGCCGTGACGCGCGAAATGGTGCGGCAAAACGTCGAACTCAGACGGCAGCGGGTCGTGATCGAACATCTCGACGCGAATGGCCACGTCGTCGATCCCATGGCGGATGACGGAGGGTATGGAAAACTTAATCCTGCGTAGCTACCCCCTCCACGAAGCCCGCGCCGAGTTCTCCAAGCTTGGGGACCGTGCCCTCTCCGGCGAGCCCCAGCGCATCACCCGTCACGGCAGGGAAGCGGTTATGATCGTTTCCGAAGCCGAGTGGGCCAAACGTTCCAGGAGCGCCAACTTGGGCGACCTCCTCGCCACCTTCGCCGAGCGTACCGGCTTCGACGAGGACTTGCTTACGCAACCCCTCACCAGGCAGGATCGCCCTCCCGGCTCAGACTTCCTCGCCGACGGCGAGTGAGTCGCGGCTGTACCTGGCCGCCTATGCCGTGTGGTGGATCTCGACCGTCAGATGCGACAGGGCGCGGAAAACCGCGAGGCGCTCGCGGTAGAAACCCACGCCGCGCGGCTTCTCCGTGACGACCGACACGATGGCCCCGAGGTGGCCTGGTCCGAGTCGCCAGACGTGCAGATCGGCCAGGCGGTCCCCTTGCTCCTCCACGACCCGCCGGATGCCGTCTTTCACAGTCGTGTCCGGCTCCATGTCGAGCAGGATCGCGCCCGTGTCACGGACGAGGCCGTAGGACCAGCTTCCGATCACCATGGCCCCCACGATGCCGGCCAGCGGGTCCATCCACAGCCAGCCGAAGGCACTGGCCATGATCAGACCGACGATGACCAGCACCGACACGGCAGCGTCCGCCATGACGTGGACGAAGGCGGCCCGCATGTTGTTGTCGCGGTGCACGGCACCATGCGTGTCGTGACCGTGCTCTGTGAAGAGGACGGGGTAGTCGCGCCCGTCCACCCGGATATGCGCCGTGAAAGCGTGCGGCTCCGGGATCTCCTCGACGCTCTCCAGGTGATCGCCGCCGTCCTGCAACGCGAACACCTGCCGGGCGCCGTCCGGCCGCACCGTCTCGATCGTCACGGCCGCGGCGGCCGGCAAGGCGCCGTCCGGCGCGCGCATGCGGAACACGGGAGGATGGTCGTGCTCGAACAGGCTCAGCGCCAGGAGCCCGTCGCGCGTGACGATACGGTGCTCCTCGTCGGCGTCATGCTCGCCGCCGGGCGCGTGACCGTGCCCGTGCGAATGCCCATGATGAAGGCGCCCGCCACTCAGGAGCCACACGCTCGCGACATTCACGGCGAGGCCCAAGCCCGCGATGGGGATGGCCTCGCCGAACCGGATCGAGACGGGGGAGAACAACCGAAGGACCGCCTCGTAGCCGATCAGCAGCGCGATCATTGCCAGCACGACGGCGCTGGTGAAACCCGCGAGGTCGCCGAGCTTACCCGTGCCGAAGGCGAAGCGGGGGTCGCCGGCGTATCGGCGGGCGAAGCTGTAGGCCAGCGCCGCCAGCAGAAGGGCGCCGGCGTGAGTGCTCATGTGCAGGCCATCGGCCACGAGCGCGATGGAGCCGAACAGCAGACCGCCGCCGATCTCGGCCACCATCATGCAGGCGCAGAGCGCGATGACGGCCCAGGTCCTGAGTTCGGCGCGGCCATGGTCCTCGCCCAGGAAGACATGCGGGTGTTGGCCCGGGAGGGCGGACATCGAGGGGTCGGACATGCGGACCTGCCTACTTCAGATAGGTGCGGACGACCGCGAGGAGCCGCTCGGCTGCCTCCTGGTCGAGGGCGCCCGGATGCTTCTCCGGATCGACCAGATGCGTCCGGACATGGTCCTCCACCACCTCCGCCATGAGCCCCGCCATGGCGGCGCGCGTACTGGCGAGCAGGTGCATGACCTGTTCGCACCCCGCCTCGGCGTCGAGGGCACGCTCCACGGCCTCGACCTGGCCGCGGATGCGGCGCACCCGGGCCAGCAGCTTCCCCTTGTCGCGAACCGTGTGGGTCATGACCATCCAGTAGCATAGGCCCCCACCCTATGCCAAACGGGTCAAGCTGGCGGATGCCCGGTTCGAGGGTCCAAGCCATTACAGTGGCGGCCCAGTCGAATTCGACAAAGAGCGCTATACAATCAACATTCGAAGAGACGCGGTAGCCTTAACGAAGCTTAAGCAGATTGCCTGGGACGACTTATCTTGACGATCACGCCATCGCTGTGGATCTTGCAAGCGGACCATCGCGATCCTGATGGGGACGCTCCATCAAGAGAGGATTTGCGGTGGCCCATAGTTGCTTCGACGCGGGAGCTGCACTTGCCTTCCTCGACGACCTCGCGATCCGCTGCGAGAGATCGGGATCGCTTCCGATCGAGCCGGCCTGGGAAGCGGCCTGGATCGCCTGTATGACGCGCGATCGAGGTCACGCGGCCATCGCCGAAGCCGCGCTCGTCTTGGTCATCAGGGAAATGAATCGGCTGACCGCGCAGGTGCCGCGACCCTCACTGCCGCTTGTCGGATGGATCCCCGGCCCGTGACGGCTGCCGTGTTGACGCATGCGGTCGCGGTCGCGCGACGGCCCTACCACAAAGTCGCCGCGGCCCGCGCGGACCACTGCTCGTCGTAGCTGGCGCCCCCGACCGTGTCGGCCGACAGCGCCGCCAGGATCTCGCCGGGGGTCGGCAGGTCGCGCGGGCCGACGTGACGGTCCGGGTTCCACAGGTCGGCGCGGACGATCGCGCGGGCGCATTGAAAATAGGCCGCCTCGACCGTGACCACGACGGCGGTGCGCGGCACGTGGCCGTCGACAGCGAAGGACGCGAGCAACTCCGGCTCGGCCGAGATCATCGCCCGTCCGTTGACCCGAAACGTCGTGCCGGATCCTGGGATCAAGAACAGCAGCGCGATCCGTGGGTCGTGGATGATGTTGCGCAGCGTATCGATGCGGTTGTTGCCGCGCCGGTCGGGGATCACCAGCGTCCGCACGTCGGCGACCCGCACGAAGCCCGGCCGGTCGCCGCGCGGGCTGCAGTCGAGCCCCTCCGGCCCGTTCGTCGCGAGCGCCACGAAGGGCGAAACCGCGATCAGCCGGCGGTAGTGCGGCGTGATGCGGTCCACCTCCTTGACCAGCGAGGCCGGGGACGGAGCGAGGGTGTAGAGGGCTTCGAGATCCTCGATGGTGTCGACGGTCACGGCGGCGTCCTCTCACGATGGACCATCACCTTAAGCGCGCCTCGCCGAACCGGGAAGCGGGCGCGTGACCGTCGCGGTCCTCGGACGGATGCGAGATCGCCTCGCTCGGCGGAGACGCGGGACGCGCCTCACCGCCGGTCTTCAAGAACCGAACCTCGCGCGATAGTCCTGCGGCGTGGAAGCGATGAGACGGCCGAAGCTGCGGCGCATCGTTTCCTCGGAACCGAATCCGCAGCGCGCGGCGATGCGCTTGATCGGCACCCGCGTGTCGGAGAGCAGGTGCCGGACGGCCTCCACCCGCAATCTCTCCACGGCACGGGCCGGCGTGAGGCCGGTGATCTCGGTATAATGCCGGCTGAAGCTGCGTTCGCTCATCCCCGCCTGCCGGGCCAGGACGGGGAGCGACAGATCGCCGGCCAGATGGCCGGTGATCCAGTCGTGCAGCGCCGCAAAGCGCTCGTCTGCCGCTTGCAGCGACAGCGCGGTGCTGAACTGCGCCTGGCCGCCCGGACGTTTGAGGAACACCACGAGGTAGCGCGCCACGGCCAATGCCAGTGTGCGGCCGAGGTCCTCCTCCACGAGCGCCAGAGCCAGATCCATCCCGGCCGTCACCCCGGCCGAACTCCAGACCGGACCGTCGCGAACGAAGATCGGGTCCGGCTCGACCTGTACTGCCGGAAAGCGTCGGGCGAGTTCGGCGCAGAACGACCAATGCGTCACCGCACGTCGCCCGTCGAGCAGACCGGAGGCGGCCAGCAGGAAAGCGCCGGTGCACACCGAGGCGACCCGCCGCGCCCGCACGGCCCGGGCGCGGACCCAATCCACCAGCACCGGATCGGCTGCCGCCTCTTCGACACCCTGGCCGCCGGCGATCATCAACGTGTCCAATGCCGCGTCGGTCCGAGGGAGCGGAGCGGCCGCGAGCCCAAGCCCGGCCGAGGCCATGACGTTCATGCCGCCCGGCGCCACGACCCGGGACGCATAGGGCGGCACCCCGCCCGACTCGGCCACGAGATCATTGGCCGACGCGAAGACCTGGAGCGGCCCGGCGACGTCGAGCAGTTGAACCCGAGGGAAGGCCAGCACCTCGACGACCCGGGGGCCGGTTGGCGGAAAACGAGGGGTAATTGGCATCTTGGCCAAAGCGCGTGTCCCTACATGACCTCTGGTGACGCCGGGCCACCCGACCCGCGTGCCAGCCCCCGAGTCTCCTCGAACAGGATTGATCCCATGGATCTCACTCACCTCAACGCCTTCGTTGATGCGATGCGCCGCAAAGACCTCGCGGCCATGCTGACTCATATGGCCGACGACGTGATCCTCAAAACTCCGCTCCACGTCGACCCGTTTCGCGGCAAGGCGGCCATCGGACCGGTGGTCGAAGCCCTCCTCAAGGTGGTCGACAGGTTCGATTTCCGCGAAAGGATGCAGGGTCCCGAACATGTGTCCCAGTATTTCGGGTGACGGTCGAGTCGCAGGAACTGGACGGCATGGATTACTGGCGCCTCGACGAAGCGGGCCTGATCCAGGAGATGACGGTGCTGTGGCGTCCCCTGCCGGCGATCCTGGAGGTGCAGAAAGCATTGGCCCATGCCGACGGCCAGCCCTGAATATGAAGGCTTCCCCATGATCCCGCACGACACCCACCTCCAGATCGGCTCCCTGCTGTTCGATGGCCTGGATCAGATCGACCTCACGGGCCCGTTCGAAGTCTTGTCCCGCATCCCAAACGCGACCTACCGCATCTTCGGCAAGACGGCCGAGCCGGTCAGAGACATCGGCGGCCTTCGGCTGACGCCCGATGCCGCCCTGGCGGAGGCCCCGCAACTCGACCTCCTGCATGTGCCGGGCGGTTTCGGGCAGGAAGCCCTGATGGAGGACGAGGAGGTGCTCGGCTGGATCGGATGGCAGGCCGCCGGAGCGCGATGCGTGTTTCCCGTCTGCACCGGCGCGCTTCTGTGCGGCGCGGCCGGACTGCTGCGAGGGCGGCGCGCCACGACCCACTGGGCCTCGTTCCACCTTCTGCCGTTGTTCGGCGCGATCCCCGTCGACGAGCGTGTGGTGATGGACGGCAACATGGTGTCGGCCGCGGGCGTGACGGCCGGCATCGACGGCGCCCTGCGGGTTGCGGCCGAGCTCCGCGGCGACGAGATTGCCCAGACCATCCAGCTCCACATGGCCTATGCGCCCGAGCCGCCCTTCGACAGCGGCACGCCCGAGACCGCCCCGGCCGCGGTGCTGGCACATGCCAGGAACTCCCTCCGGACCATCACGGCGCAGCGGGAGCGAACGGCGCGGCGCGTCGCCGCGCGCCTCGGGATCCCGGCACCCGCCGCGACCTGGGCCGGATGACGGGACCTTTCGCATATCACGGCCCCGGGGCAGACGTGTAGCGGTCGGCCTGGGCTCGACGGACGCCGAGGGTCGGTCCGAGCAGACGTCCCCATCACGCGGGGCCGCCACGACCCTCAGCGGAACGGCGGCTCGTCGAAGGCGCGCAACTTGCGCGAATGAAGCCCGGCGCGGTCGCGGCGCAGACGATCGAGGGCCGCGAGACCGATCAGCAGGTGCTCGCCGACGGCACGCTCGTAGAAGGCATTGGCGGCGCCGGGCAGCTTGATCTCGCCGTGCAGGGGTTTGTCGGAAACGCAGAGCAGCGTGCCGTAGGGGACCCGCAGCCGGTAACCCTGGGCCGCCACCGTGCCGCTCTCCATGTCGACCGCGATCGAGCGCGACAGGTTGATGCGGCGCCGCTCCTGCGAGAACCGCAGCTCCCAGTTGCGGTCGTCGTAGGTCACCACCGTGCCGGTGCGAAGACGGCTCTTCAAGGCGTCGGGTGCCTCGCCCGTGACCTCGGCGGCCGCGGCCTGGAGCGCCAGCTGCACCTCGGCCAGGG